>FWWL01001525.1_pt1 | contig 54251 bp, 86 predicted proteins | sample 2228331 | NCBI WGS metagenome assembly FWWL01 (sample SAMEA103939775, study PRJEB20133) | metagenome | reverse complement strand
CTGGTCCAGGGACCATGGGTCCAGGGACCGCGGGTCCAGGGACCGCTGGTCCAGGGACCACTGGTCCAGGGACCGCGGGTCCAGGGACCGCGGGTCCAGGGACCGCTGGTCCAGGGACCGCGGGTCCAGGGACCGTACGGAGGGCACGCGGACCGGGGACCACAGCCGCCAGCCTCCTCCACCCGCAGCTCCACGAGTCCTGGCAGCCGGAGACCCGCGGGACTCCAGGAGGATGCCGCCCGCCTCCCACCGTCTCACCACGCCTGCCTCTTACCGCGCCCTACCCCCGGGGGAGGGCGGCACGTGCGCACGCGGGCGCGGGCAGGCACGCAAAAATGTGTGCCGGCTCAAAAATGTGTTCAGGCTGCAAAAATGTGTGCCCGGCTCAGAAGTGTGGCGGCTCAAAAATGTGTGCCGCCCGTTCGTGAGAGTGGGCGGCGCGGTTCGTGGGGGGACGCTTCAGCGTCCAGCGTGCAAGGTAACGTCCAGCGTGCAAGGTAACGTCAGCGTCTAGCGTGCAATATAACACGTCAAGCGTCCAACGTACAAAAGTAACACGTCAGCGCCTAGCGCACAAAGTAACGCGCAAGCGTCTAAGCGTGCAACAGCGTCCAACGTACACGCAACGTCCAAGCAACACCAGCGTACAAAGTAACGCATCAGTGTCTAATACATAGCGGAGCAACGACCCAACGAAGCGTAGCGAGATCTCTTCCCGGCACCGGGGGGATGAACAAGGAAGGTGGAAGGGAGGAGAGGAGTTCCCGTCCGAGGCGGCTGGGTTCGTTTTGGAACGGGTTTCCGCTCCCCTCCTCCACACCGATCCTCAGTCTACCAGCACCTCCTGGAACGTGGCCACGTCCCCGTCCCGGGACACGTAGTGGGGACAGGGGTCCACGCCCGCGACCTGGACCCGGCCGCAGAAGGGACACCGGACCACGTACCCCCACGCGTCCGGGGTCACCGGGCACGTCACCACCTGGAAGCGCACCACAATGTCACCTCCTCCCCAGACCCCCGGGGCGTGACTCGTACCGACGCCTACGGTCCAGGACCCATGCCACGGCCTGGCTGATGGCACTCCTGGCCTCCTCCGTGCCTGCCTGGCGCAACTGGCGCCGGAGGTACCTCAGGAACGCCCGGCGCTCCATCCTGGCCCCCTTACTCCTCTCCGGCGGCGCTGCCATCCCACCTCACCTCCCAGTCCTCCAAGACCTCAATGTTACCGTGCACCCGTACGACCCGCCTGGCACCGCACGCGACGCAGACTTCCACCAGTTCGACCACCACCTCCCTTCCCCGGACCGCGTAGCTCCGGACGCGCAGCGGAAACAGGCAGTAGTGCTCGTGGATCACACGCACACGGCCTCGCTGGGTCCCAGGCTACCGGACGGACCGTCCTGCACCTCGAACTCGGTGGGCCAGTCGTTCATGTTCACCACCACGTGCCGGTCCAGCTTCCGCGCAGCAAAGACCCCCCTCCAGACCCACCCCGTGGACGCAGACGGGGGTTCCAGCACAGGCACCGCGGCCACCGGTCTCCAAGGGGTGGGGTCCAGCAACAGGACGAAATTCTCCCGCAGCCAGCGCGCCACCCCCAGGACGTCGGACCAGCAACGGTCCACCTGGGGGCGCAGCTCCTCGACCGTGCCACACCCGGTGATGTTCTGGTTCGCTCCCCAGAGGACGTCGAACACTCTGACGTTGTGCGCGACACAGAGCAGGAACGCGCGCCAGATCTCGCGGGTACTGGGTATACGCGGTCTGCAGTTTCCGATGAAGCTCGCAAACTCCGCCACCACGGTGATCGAGGCCGCACGCACGAACCTGCGCCCGGACTCCCACTTCGACTGCTGCAGACGCAGGTCGTCAAACATGCGGCTGATGCTGCTGTCCGGGGTGAACTCGCTGATCGTATACTCCGGCAAAGGTAACTCGAAGACGTCGTACGCCCCGGGTGACTGGTGACCGTCCAGCACCATCAGGAGGTCCCCGCACAGGGAACGGGACCCGGCGCTCCTGGACCTCGAGCAGGACGAAATCCAGTCCTGAAGGTTACTAGTCCTGGCGTGAAACTCGTGATGGAATCCATACGCCAGGACCGGTTTTCCGAGCCCCTCCTGAACTACGGACTCCACCAGGTCCTGTCCGAACGGAGTGGCAGCACGCAACAGGTACCACCACTCCCCCTCGTACTCCGGCGTCCAGGTGTTGAGCCCGGTCAGCGCGTTGAACCCAGCAGACCGCGCCTCCTGGAGCCGGACGTCCAGCTCACCGGAACGCAACCAACCACCGTTCCCCTGCCACCCGACAAACTTGTTCAGCGACAGCACCAGCAAGGGATCGCCGTCCACCAACACCCCCCCGGACTGTCCCACCTCCACCACCGCAGGTCGCGGGACTGTTACGCTTTTGGGGTCGCCGTCACCTCAGCCCCAGACAACGGAGAACCCGTGCGAGCGTCCGTAACAACCACTCGCACACGGGCAGACCTCTGCTGCAGGCGAAAAGATACCTCCAGCTCCTGCCCGTCCTGGAGAACAGGAGTGTCCGCGCTCGCGCTCCTGTATCCCGGTCGGCTCACCGTGACCGTGTATGCTCTGTCCGGCTCCAACTCCAGCACCGCCACTCCATCCTGGTCCGTGTTCATTCCCTCACCTCCGACCCTATACTACACTCCTTTCCCTCGCCTGGACAGCATAGCGTCCAGTTCCGCGCGGAACCTCTCTTCCTCCTCTTCCACGCTCCGCTCCTGGTGCCAGGGAACGGGAGCCTCGTCCGTCTCCTGCTCCTGTACGGAAGGCCTGGGGTCCCCGAAAGCAGAAGCGATCGCGGCACGTCTGGACGCGAGCTCCCTGCACCTACGCAGGAACTCCGAAACGATGGCCCTGGCCTTCCCTTCATCCACCGGAACCTTGATGTAGACCTTGCCCCAGTCCTCGCTTACCTCCCAGGTGGCACGAGAACCGACAGCCTCGCAACAGACCTCGTACAGCATCCTAGATGCGTCGGATTCCGTCACATCTGCAAGCTCCTGACAGGGTGGCCATGGATTCACAGGCTTCAGAACCACCGCGTACCTCTCCCACCTAACCTCCAGCAACTTCATTTGTCACACCTCCTTCCCAGCACTGGCACTCCTCACCCTCAGACGCAAGAGTACGCTGTGCACCCTCAAGCACGAGCGCCCAGAACGGAATCATGAAGTACGAGCACACTCCCTCGTCCTCGCTTTCGGGCCTCCACCACCTGCACGTGCTACACCTACGCATGGGTACCCCTGTTCCTTCCTATCCTCCACAGTCGGCGCGCAAGCACACGACACATCTCCTGCACGTACGCTACATCCCGGTACTTCGCCCCGGAGAACGGACGCAGACCGTCAGCCAGCTGAGCGGGGACCACGTCGTATGCATGCGCGCAGTCGAACCCGAACCACCACCACGCCACGTCCGGATACTTCAGAACGGAAAACAGAACCCGCAGAGGAACGTCCGAGAGGTCACCGGAATACGACAGCCCGCCGTGCACGCGAACGTCTAAATCCCTGTACGACTTCCTGTAAAGCGGATGTCCCCGCGGCACACCGACGTAACCGTTCAGGTGACCGAAGTTCGCGTGCCTCAGGACCACGCACGGGAAGCCACGCTCGGAAAACAACAGGAAATCCGGCTCCCCATTCCAGGGACCCTTTACCGACCTCCAGTCCACCTTTCCACCTCCCGCAGTGCCCGCATCAGGTCATGTCCTTGCAGGGTCAGAGAGCGCGAGGTGAACCTGCCACGTCGTGCACGCGACATCTCGAGTACCTCCTCATAGCTCAGGCCCCCGTACCCGAACAGCTCCAGGTACCTTTCTGCTGCCTCCAGCACAACCTCCATGGGCTTCACGGCTCCCTCACCCCCCTGCGCAACAGCATGTAACCCACGAGCACCACCACGCCAGAAAGAAGCATGCCGACCTCCAGGACCCGCTTGACCTCCCATAGCTCCATCCTTACCACCTCCTCCACAGAATCAGGGACAGTACAAGCGACGCACAAGCAACGAGCAAAGACACCCAGCACACCACACACCTGTCATCCCGGTACGGGCCATACGTTCCCCACTTCATCACCAGTACCTCCCCATCCACTCCATGCACCGCCTCACGTACAGCTCCGACGCAACTGCACCGGACGCGAAGACCTGCCGCAGGAATAGCGGGATGTTCCGCGACTCCACCCCGTACGCGGCATCCCGCAGCATGTCAGACCGAACCACCTCCGCTGCCACGCGCACCCAGTCCTGACACGACCGGTCCATCTCTTTCTGAAATTCACCGAAACCCGGCCCCACAACAATCCCGTCCGGAGGGTCCTGGTACACCCTGAGGACGGTCACAACGACCAGCACACAGAGCGCGGCCGCAAGGACAGCGAACATCACCGTGCCGGACCACACGAGTGCCTTCATTCCTCCACCTCCTCTCCCCCCGCATAGTGCATGACCAACATGTACGCACTGACGAGAAGGCCCAGTATGGAGTACCACGCTGGGCCATCATGCCAAAGAGCAATGCACCACATCAGGAACGGAATCCACCACCTCACTTCCCCTCACCTCCTTTCATCACAGGCATGGACACTCCCCCTGAAACAGACGCAGTACCAGAAGTGCCACGAGGAACGTGAACAACTGCAAGAACAACTGCACAAGTGCCTTACCTTCCGGTGGCAATTCCGCGGATGCGCGAGCAGCGACAAAGGAAACAGCGAGCACACCTGCAAACGCCCACAGTCCGAGCAGAAACTCACGCATGTTCACCTTTTCCTCACCTCCCTGACGCCCTTTCTACCCCGCCCACCGTGCACGAAGTACCTCTTCAGGTCATCAGACATGGGGATGCGCCCGGGAAACAGGTCATGCTCCAGGCACACCCTGCTACAGTATTCGTCCCCACTTTCCCTTGCATGTTTCGGCAGCTCTTTCCCGCACCTCCTGCACCTCATCTCTCTCCCCCCTTCAAAAGTGAAGCGTGCCCTGTGGGTGCTTTGCAGGAGGGAACTGGCGCTCCCTCCCGAGCGACCCTTCGTGCGGACGCGCCGGGCACCCGCGCGTGGGAGGTGTGCAGTGCTACGAGTCGGCCCCCGCACGAGCCGACACCTTCTTTATATCAAACTCCAGGGTCAACGTCCTCCCCGCAGCGTCCCCGACCCACCCCAGAGCCCAGTCCAGGTCGCACTCCAGGAGCCAGGAGCTGGAGTGGTCCTCCGACACGACCACCGAACGCAGGACCGCAGTCCCGCTCTTCCCGGATACGGTCACGGGTACGGGCTTCCCGAGCAGGTACGCCTGCGCGCGGAGTGCCTTCGGAAGCTCCGACGCGGGAGCCTCAAACGTCACCTTCGTCTTCACCTCCCCGTCGGAATGCCTGGCACTCAACGACAGAAACGTAACCTCTACCTCCACAGCTATCACCCTCCTTTCCGCATCGCGCCACCGATGTAGAGCAGGTAGCTCCTGATGCGCCTGTTCCGTGCAACGCTCCTGGCTACCCTCTCTTCCCGACCCGCAGGGGGATAATCCAGTACCCCCTTCTGGAACGATGACAGCACCGGACATGGTGTGCCGTCCCAGTGCAGAAACCGGTGCACCAGCCCGTCACGCACCACATTCACACCACCATGCGGGCACGGAATCCTCATACTTGCACCCCCAGCCTCCTCACAGCGTGCTCAAACGCGGACACTACGTCCGTAAAGTACAGGCCGAAGTGTCTCATGCACTCAGACTGCACGTTCTCCGGGAGCAGCTGAGCGCCAGCATAGACCACAGGGAGAACCAGCACCCCGGGACACGACACCCTCACCTTCTGCCACGGCCACCAACCATCGGTGACGATGAGCATCACACGCTTCTCCCCGAAGAACCCCGTGCGGGCAACCACATCGTCCCACTTCTGGAAGAACACGTGGAAGTTTGTACCGCCCTCCGCGCAGGGGTAGACGGCCTTGTAGTCCACGCTGTCACGAAGAGTCTTCCTGACCTCAACGTTGTCGGACACCCATACCACTGCCGACCGCACGTCCGGATGAGTGTGCGCTCCGATCAGGACAGACAGGACGTCCAGACACACGTTCTCTGCCACCCCGGACATGGACCCGGACACGTCCACCACCACCATAAGGTCCAGCCCGGGCGGGTGAATGCGACGCTTCAGGAACGCGCGCGTCTCGTCACCGGAAATGGAGGCAACGTACGCGTCCGTCTGACGCCGCACCGACAGGTCCCCCTCGTAGGAAGGAGACATGCCACGCACGGAGACCTGACCAAGCAGCTCACTGATACGTCGGATCTGGTCCCTTCGCACCTCCTTCGCGTACTGGTGCCACCACCCACGCATCAGCAGCTGCTTGTCCACAATCTCCGCAACGTCGCTTGCGGAGTAGGACATACTCGCCTTCCTCTCCATGGACCACATGGCGCCCGGGGACATCGCGCCCCACGGGCCGACCTCGGGATCAGGCTGCGAACCTTCCCCATCCTCAAGATCAGAGGGTGAATCCTGACCGGGTCCTTCTGCCTCTTCTTCATCGTCCTGGTCCTGGTCACGGCCCTGGTCATGTTCAATCCGACTGTCCACGTGCTCGTCCGGAGAGTCTGCTGTCAACTTTGCCCTGCGGGAAGACTCCCTACCACCCTTCTCTGGCACGCTTACCGGGTAGAAAGAATCCACCACGTCCGCCTGCACGAACGTCCTCTGGTTGACCCCGAGACGCTGCACGATGTACGCAAGGAGCATGTTCGCAAACGCCACCGAATCCATACTGTTGCGGGAACGCGCCAGCAGCACAAGACGCGGAGCAATGAAGTTGTACAGCCACCCCGGCTCGTCGTAGCCACAGCGCATGATCCAGAACGCACTCTGGAGCGCCTGCACGAGAGCGTCCTCCGTTCCGTCCGGGTCGTGCGTCTCCTTCCTCGCAACCAGCACCCTGCGCGTGCGAAGCGCGGCGATCAACGGGACCGTGCCAGGGAACTCGGTCATCAGCTGGTACTCCACACGTACGTCCTCGGCAGTCCTGCACAACGCAAGGAAAGCCGAAGACAGACGATGACCCCACCTGTTCATTGCCAACCTGCGCGCGTCGTACGACAGGTACGACTTGTACCGAATGTGTGCGATCTCGTGCGCCAGCGCAGCAATCTGAATGTGCGGTGGCAGGTTCACGTCCACGTACACCTTGTGGTCGTTCGCATTGGCCTCCGTGACGACAAAAGCGTTGATCCCCCATTCCCTCGTCAGGCCGCTCGTCTTCACGACGACGAATGGCCTATCGACCAACGAAGTCGGCTCGAACCTCACCGGCTTCATACTCCCACCTCCACCCGCAAGGACGCCACCAGTCGGTCCCTCACGGTAGGACTCAAATAGGGGCCCATCATCGCGGACATGCACAGGTCCGTGAACGTGTCCACACCCAGCGTCGCCACAAGACCGACGAACTGCCGCACGTGGGGGTGCTGGAGCTCCTCCACGGAAGTGGGTTCGCGACCTGTCAGCGCGACGAACAGGCCACGCAGGACCGCTTCGTTGGGGGCCGGGATTTCGGGTGGCTCATTCCTCCTGCGTGCCTCCCGGAGGATGAGGATGGCAGCGTTCGCAACGTTTGAAGCACAGATGGGGTTCTCCTCATCCCTGCATGAAATCACCACACGTGTCAGGAAACGCACCAACCAACGCGGAACGCTGGCGCCCAGACGCTCCGCGATGGACATGGCAATCTCCGTCTCGTCCTCCTCACCCGGGTAGTCCACCTGGATCGCGACCGCCCTGCGGCGGATCGCAAGTGGAAGCGGAAAGTTCCCGTGGTGGCTAGTCGGGTTGTGTGCGACGATGAAGCGCGTGGTGGGCTTCGCGCGGGACGTGATCTCACCGATGCCGACGATCTTCACCTCGTCGTTGGCCAGCGCGGAGTTCAGGGACACCTGGTCCTCCGGATGCGCGTGGGTGAACTCGTCCAGGAAGACGATGCCACCCTCGTCCATGGCCCGCATGACCACACCCTTCACGGGGACCAGGGAACCGTCCACCAGACGGAACCCGCCCACCAGGGTGGTGCGGGACACGTCCGGCCCCAGCTGGAGGTAATACGAAGGCACCCCAAACTTCTTCTCGTATGCCTTCAGGAGGTTGAGCCCGATCAGGGTCTTCCCGGACCCAGTCGGGCCCACGAACACGAGAGGGGAACGGGTATGCACCAGGACATCCCATCCCCGGCGCAATATCTGTTTCCCTCTTTCCCCAACCACCTTCGGAACACGCATGGCACACCTCCCTTCACAGGTTTTTCCTCACGCGAACGTCTGTAGGCGCCGCACCGCTACAATCCGGCCCTCCTGGTCACGCACCGCGGACTCCGGACTCGTGTCCGGAGCAACAACATCCGTCCGCCCCCTCGCAGCAGCGGCCTGCGCGACGAGGGTAGACGTCACGTAGATGACCCCCTCATCGGGGTCCGGCAGGTCCACAATGTCGCCGAACTCGGTCCGCACGACGGGGACCCTGATCCCTGCGAAGGCAATCTTGTACAACTCCTTCGCAGAAACCGACACACGAGCCACCTGACCGGAGGGAGGCAAAACCACCTCCTCGTCCCCCGGACGTATCACAATCACGTGCGGCGTCAGGTTCTTCAACATTCTCTCCACCTCCTCTCTTTTTTCCATGACTAAAGCCCCAGGGGGGGAATCACCCCCCCCGGAGCGACAATCTTTTTTACTTCCGGCGCACCTTCTTCTTGGCCTTGACCTTCCTCACGGGACTCTTCTTCCTGGCCGGCTTCTCCTCTTCTTCTTCCTCGTCTGCAAACACCAGCTCCTCGTCTTCCTCTTCTTCTTCAGCCTCGTCTTCCGCTTCTTCCTCCTCCTCCTCTTCCTCTTCCTCGAGCTCCTCCTCCTCGGCCTCCTCTTCCTCTTCTTCCTCTTCGTCCTCAAAGACGTACTCCTCTTCGTCCTCCTCCTCCCTGGCCTTCTTCGCAGGAGCAGCCTTGGAGGTAGAAGGAGTAACGGCCTTAGCGGGAGTAGCGGCCTTAGCGGGAGACTTGAACGCCAACGAGAGTGCGCGCTCGGCATCATCAAGAGACAACGACGTGAAGAGGGCATACAGGTGTGGGTGGGAACCGGCAATCCGGAGCACCCGGTCGGGTCCCGCCTCCAGGAGACTCTCCGCGAACTCCAGAACCGTCTGGCTCAGATCAACCTTTTCCTTCGGCATAGCAACCTCCCTCCTCGAGTTTTTTTCCTGAAAAGCCGCGGGGGGGGAGAACCCCCCCCCAAAACCATCAGCCACCAGCACTCTCACCCCCCCCACGAGCCTACCCCCACAGGTACTCGGAGAGGACGTTCATCACGCCCTCCCCGATCCCAAGCCTACCGCAGATGGACCGGAGCTCGTCCGGCCCGTCCGAAGCGCGGACGACCCCCACCTCGGGGAGCCCGTCCGTCGGGGCAAGGAAGTACAGGACCCGGTGACCTGACCCGGTCCTGTAGACATGGACAAGGTACCGGGTCTCATCAGGTAGCACCCAGTACCCAGCCCGCTTCTCGGAGGAGAGGATGTCTAACACCCCCTCCCCCGATACGACCAACACAGGCATCCCCGTGGTCCTGGCGGACCACGCGGTCCTGTGCGCAGGGTGGAAGATCCTCATTGTTACCACCTCCTCCAACGGAGTTTCCGCGCGAAAAAAAGGAAGAGGGGAAGGCAGCCCCCCCCCTCCCATCAGTCACTCTCCTCCTCAGAGCAAACACACTCATCGCGACCGAGAGCCCACCACTCGCGGCCGCAATCCCCACAACGGACGAGGGGGACGGACCCGTAGACGGGCTCCCCCCTCTCGTACCCGATGACGTTCCACCCGACTACCACGTGCCGCATTGTTACCACCTCCCTCAGTAGGCTTGCGGACCGGGGACCCGGTCCGAGCTCATTGTACCCCACAGAAAAGACCCCCTGTCAAGCTCACGTTACATTTCTGTACCGCAGGCCACGGGGAAGCGGACCGGGGACCCGGAACCCGCGGTCCACCGGACCCTTACCCACCACCACGTACTCGGACACCACCCCCGGGGCAGTCTGGAGGACCACCCACAGCATAGGTAACCTGCGCTCCACCGCGGCCTCCCCGCAGACCTTGTTCCACACCCGTGCGGGGACATATGTAACACTTCCGCGCCTCCACTTGACCTCCACCAGGTAGCGGTCCGTGATCACGTCCCCTTTCGCGTACCACGCCGACCCCGAGCCGGACCTCCTGCGTCCCCCGACCTTCCGCGCAACCCTGCGCTCTTCGGAAGCAGACCGAGCCACTCCTCCACCTCCGGACCAGGCCTCACGACCAACGCAAAGCGACCCCCACCGAACCCGACCCCCAGCACGAAGGGATGCCCGGGAATCCACACTACGTCGAAGCACAGGTGTGTCCTGGCTTCCTTCCGGTCTTCTTCCATACCCGATATGCGTCCTCCAGGAGTTTTGCCCTGCGACGCATCTCCCCCACCAGAGCGTCGTCGGCCTCCACCAGGAAAGTAACGTACTCATTCGTGTCCTTGTTCTCCACGTGAAGGATACCTTTCCGGAGGCCGGTCGCTGCGAAGTAGACGTGCAAGCGGTCCAGGAACGCCTTGGGAGGACCGCTCCTGCGGATCTCGTCAAATCGCCTGGAAGAAACCGACTTGCACTCCCACACGTAACGTTCACCGCCCACGTTCAGGATCTGGTCGGGAGTGCAGACCACCCCTCCCAGACGCACGGGCCGCTCCGTCTCGTCGTAGGAGGACCAACCCATGCGCATGAACAGATTCTGCCACTTCCTGTGACGCGCGACCCCATCCAGGAAATTGAGGAGGCGAGACACGGTGTACCGGTGCGGGTCCGGCTCCGACGTTGCCGCGTCCAGAGCGCACCGCACACAAAAAGGGTCATCCAGCAAAGAGGCATGCAACTGGTGCGCACGCGCGGCGTCACTCTCCACGGACATCTTCCGCAAAACGTCCGCGACCGCCGCGTCGTAGAACAGCAACACGTCCGGCTTCTTCAGGAACGAAAACTTACTCATCCACGAACCCCCTCCCGTAGATGAATTTGACCCTGCACTCCGACCACGGGCGACCGACCTTGGACTTGGTAACACGGACCGCGACCACGTGCCCGACCCTGGACTTCACCCCGTTGACCTTCCGGTAAATGGACTCCGCGCGCCGCATCTCCAGGCGCAGGTGCGCGAAGTGACGCAACGCACGCCCACCGGGTGTCACCAGGGTATCCGCTCCGTACAGAGGCCTCCCGACGGACATCGCCTCCCGCATCTGGTTCAGGAACACCACAGCGGTCCCGCTCCTGCGCTGAAACAGGACCACCTTGCGCAGGGTCTCCGCAACCAGGATCGGCACAAGTCCCGGAGACCTCTGGTCAATGTCCTTGTTCAGGGCCTTCAGCGGCTCCAAGGACGCAATGCTGTCCAGGACCACCAGGGAAACACCACGCTTCACTCCCTCCACCACCGCGTCAAGAACCGCCTCAGCAGGGATGGGGCGGATGACCACGCACCTGTCCAGGTCCACACCCTGCTTCCGCATCCAGGCAGGGTCCACCTGTCCCTCCCCGTCAACAAACCACACGTCCCCCACGCGCTGCGCAGAGGCCATAATCCGGTACGCAAGGGTCGTCTTCCCAACGTTCTCGATCCCGTACAGCTCCGTAACCTTACCCACGGGAATGCCACCTCCGGTCACCCGGTCCACGTCCCGCACCCCGGTCGGGATGCGGCGCACTCCAGCTTCCAGCTCGGACCCGAGGACGACCACGTCCTCCCCGTACCGTTTGCGGAGCTCCCGCAGGGCCTCACCTAGACGCCCGCCAGCTCGAACCCCTTCCGCAGCAGCTGCACCAGCTTCGCGTGCCACCTTGAAGCATCACCTCCCGACCTCAGCACGAACGCGGGATGGTACACGCTCAGCACAGGCACACGCACGTGGACGTACTTCGGGTGGACCAGACCCACATGCCGCCGCACACCCCAGATCCCTGTGAACGCAAACAGAGCCTCGTTCCCTGCCAGAACCACCAGCTTCGCGTCCGGGTGCTGGTCCACCTCATACTGGAGGCGCTCCCGCTCCCGCTCCGCAAGCCGCATCACGAGACGCACGTCCTTCGCGTACAGGCGGCGCAAGAACACATTGGTCTTGTACACCCGGTCCCAGCTCAGCCCTGCCTCCTCGAAGCACCTCTGGACGTACCTGCCTGCTGGGCCAATAAAGGGAACACCACGGATCTCCTCTTCACGCCCTGGAGACTGACCCACCAGGACACACACTGCATCGTCCGGCCCGTAACCGGTCACCTTCACGTCTCCCAGCGCCTCCTCCACACGCATCATCTCTTCACCTCCTCCAGAGCACCGGCCTGATCCAAAATTCTCACGACACGCGCATTCACAACACGTCGGTTCTTCTCCAGGAACTCCTGCCACGACTGCGGGGTGAACGGAGCGTGCTTCACGATCAAGCGTGCGGCCTTCGGACCCACCCCGTGAATCTGAGACAGGCCAATGCGGACGTTACCCTCCTCCAAAGAGTAACTGACCTTGCTCCGGTTCACGCACGGATGCAAAAACCTCACTCCGCGGCGCATCATCTCCCGCACCACCTCCTTGACCTTACGCCCGTTCCTCTCCCTGCGGAGCACCTCTATCATGAAGCGCCGGTAACGGTAGGTCTTCAGCCACGCGGTCAGGTACGTTAGGTACGCATACCCTGCAGCGTGAGACCGGTTGAACCCGTACTGGGTGAGTCGCTCCCAGACGTACTCGGCATCGTCCTGAGACACGCCAAGCTGGTCGCACGCGTCCATCCACCTCTCGCGGAACTCCTCCAGCTCCTCATCTGCCGAGCGCGTCTTGATAGCCTTCATGATTCGCTCCACGTCCGCGGAGGAGAATCCTGCCCTACGGAGGATCGCCATCTGCTGCTCCTGGTAGATCAGCACCCCGTTCGTGTTCCGCACGAACTCCGCAAATGGACCTGGCATATACCCCCCGTCCGCGTACTCCTCCGGACCCGTGGAACCTGGCCTGATGGTGGAAATGACAGCCATCAAGTCCTCGAAGTCCTTGGGCTTTATCCGCTCGATCGCACGCCTTCCGACCTCCGTGATCTGGAACAGCCCCGCGTACTCACCAGGATGACTACGCAGCCACTCGTAGACATTCGGGTCATCAGGACGTAACCGAAACGGGTCCTTCCCCTTCGGGAACGAAGCGCGGATCACGTCCAGGGTGTCCACGGACAGGATGTCCAGCTTCATGAGCTCCATACTCTCTGCCATCCTCTTGTCCAAAGCGGCCACGTCCGTGGACTGCGTGCGGTACAGGTGCGTGTACTCCCAGATGGGCTCAGGGAAGAACACGATCCCTCCCGCGTGGACGGAGATGAAACGCGCACCGCCCACGATCAGCTTCGCGGGTCGCTCCAGTTCAGGCAACCTGTCCCACTTCTCCGACTCCACCACCGCCTGGACCAGGGACTTGTCCTCCGCAAACGGAAGGTCCACGTACCCACGCCTGTGCGCACGCGCCAGGTCGTGGGAGAAAAGCAGGGAATGGTACCTTCCCACGTTGGACAGGACCGCAACGCGGTCCGGCCCCCACCTGCTGAAGACGTAGTCCAGGATCCTGTCCCGGTGGGCCCGCTCCACGTCCAGGTCAATGTCCGGAGGCTGACTGCGCTCCGGGGACAGGAAGCGGTCGAAGTCCAGCCCGTACTCCAGGGGGTCCAGGGTGGTCACCCCGAGCAGGTACAGGACGACGGAAGACACGGCACTCCCCCGGTTCGACACGTAGTATCCCTGAGAGCGTGCGTACTTCACGATGTCATGCACCAGCAGGAAGAAGTCAGCGAACCCCTTCCTGCCGATGACCTCCAGCTCGTACTCCACGCGCTGACGTACTCTGCCCTTCACCGGGGGAAGCAAACCTCGCAGCTTCTCGAAACCTCCCATCCCAGGGACACGAAACCCGGCACGCTTCAGAGGCACATGACAGGACAGCGCGACAACCGCGGACCGTTGCATCGCGTCTAGTGCAGTGTCCCGGTCCACGCTATGCAGGAGACGCTTCAGGGTCGCAGAAGGACCGGACATCCACAGCTGGTCCACCGCCAGCCCCTTGTCAGGATTCCAGTCCGACGCACCCGCCTTCCCACCGGCAACAATCTGCCGAGCAAGGAAGTCCTGCCTCTCCGGAAAGTGCACGTCATTGGTAACCACCCTCGGGTACGGTAGAGACGCCAGGAACCTGTTCCACCGCACCTGTGCGGGGTCGGTGTGCGCCTGGAGCTCCAGGAGGAACCTATGACGGAGAGTTTCATACAGCATCCGGATACGCCTAAGCGACTCCTCCTCGTTCCCGCTCAGGTACGGCTTCGCACAGTACCCCTGGATGCAGCCGGACAGGACGTAACAGTCCTCCAGCTCCATGACACGCTCAACAGGCAACCTGGGACGGTAGTAGTAGTACTCCAGGGACTCGGAAAGCGCCTTGAGGAGGGACACAAGACCCGCTCTAGACGCTGCCAGCACCGTGAGATGAGACGACTTGTGACGCGCCTGCTCCAGCTCGTCAATCACATACAGCTCGCACCCGGGCACGTACCGCACCGGCAGATCGTACCCGTCTGCAAGGGAGTACAGGTGTCCGTGGTCGGTCACGCACAGCGTTCCGAACCCCATGGAAGCAGCGCGCTCGGCAAGCATCCGCACGCTTCCGACCGCGTCGGACACGCTGTACTCCGTATGCAGGTGCAGATGCTCAAACCTAGCCTTCCTCCCCTTCGCCCTGCTGCTCACCATACCGCGCCTCCACCAGCTCACGCAGACGCTTCAGGGTGATCCACGTTTTCTGAGCCGTCTTCGGGTACTTGAACGGAGACGCGTCCTGGCGCCGCGCGCTGTACTTCGTGTCGAATCCAGTACCGGTCCGCACCACGAGGTAGTCAGAGTCAGTGATTGTGTTCCTGGCACGGTAGTCATTGACCAGCTCAGCCATGGCCATAGAACTGGCCTTCAGGTCAATCACCTTCACAGCGTGTACCTTCTCCCGCTTCCCTCCGGACTCGAACCAGTACACGAACGCACGCAGGAGGACCCTGCGGATCGGCCTGTTCCCCTCCGAGCAGTACTGACACCCGTCCCCTGTGCACAGCATAGAACGAAAATCATCACGCGACGGCCCGCGGACCTCATGCACAGAGATGACCCTGGCCACCTTCTTCTCGTCGTCCGACTTCAGCTCGTCCAGGAAACGCACGAGGGCAGCGTCCCCGTCGTCCCGGAAGATCACAAACTCTCCAATGGCACCGCCCATCTTCCGGCGGTTCTGTTCCTCCTCGATGATGGAGATCACGTCCATCAGATATCCCTCCCTTCCCAGGCATGTTTTACGGTCTTCCAGAAGCTCTTCCTGTCCATATCGCCCACGTCCGTACCTCCTATCGGGAAGCAGAGTATGACCCGACCACCTAGCCTACCCAGCAACTCGCGTGCGGCTTTGTGACCCGCAGCGTCGTTGTCCATGCACACGAGCACGCGTTGGAACCGCGACAGGAACTCCAGCTGCGACGCGGAAAACGAAGTCCCGAATGTCGCAGCCACGTGCGTCCACCCGTACGTTACAGCCTTCAGCGCATCTATCACCCCCTCCACCACCAGAAGCGGATGTTCAGGCTCGACTCCGTACTCCCGCGAATAGTACAGCACCCTGGGAGTGCCCACAGCGAACACGTAGTTGGACTCCCCCACGACGAAGCGCGCCTGATAACCGACCCACCTCCCCTCCCACAGGACAGGAAAAATCACCGCCTGTCTCTGGGGGTCCCACAGCACCCGGAAAAGCTTCAGGACCTCCGGGGCAACTCCGCGCTTCTCCACGATGTACCGCGCCTTCCCACTGACCCTGGACCAGTCAGGGTCCACGAACCGGCGCAGGGAAGCAGGGTCGAATTTGCGTCGTTCTCCGTTCCCGTTCCACCGGTACTCGGTGGAAAGAGACACTTCCATGGTCCTGAGAAGCAGGTCCGTCCCGTCCAGGCCTCCTCCCTCCATCGCCCTGACGAAGTCAAACACGTCACCCTTCCACCCGCACCCGAAGCAGTAGAACGTACCCATCTTCAGCCACACGCTCAGGCTCGGACGCGTGTCGTCGTGAAACGGACACCAGCACTTCAGATGGTCTCCGCTCAACGACTGCGCGTGGACGCCGTAGTGGTGGAGGACTCCGACGACGTTCCAGTCTCCCATTTCGGCTCCCCCCTGCTCACCCGGATGTATGGCTTCTGCGCGGCCTCCGAATAGAACCTGGACACCAGGGACCTCGGAATCACCAGACGGTCCAACAGGGACCACAGGACCTCGCGGTTGACCTCCAGGCGGAATGCCTTGCGGACCTCTCCCTTCAGGAAACCGCGTTCCCGCAGGGCACGATACAGACCCTCGGCGTCGAACTCCCCGCGGGTGGGGACCACTAGAGTAACATTGTGTTCTTCGACGACCGCGGACGAAACGCCCAATCCCGTCAGGAAAGCGATGAGGACCTGCTGTGCCTCCTCCCGCTCACGCTTTGCTTCCCGCTCCCTGCGTTGCGCCTCCAGGAAGCGGTGTACGGCTTTCCTTACCTGCTCCGGGACGTCCACCCCGCACCCCCTTCACGAGTTTCTCGAACGCCTGCTGACTGAGCACCACGACCGTCCTCTCACGGTCGCCTCGCAGGAAGAGGACACCGGACTTCAGCGCGGACTGCAACCAGTCCGGCACTCTCGACCTGCGCTTGCACTCCGCGACGAGTACCACGTCTCCGGACAGGCGCAGCTGGACGTCCCCCTTCATCCAGGTGGACCCGGACAGGGGAACCCGTCTTGCCTCAACTCCCACAGAATGTAACCACGACACCACCTCCCGCTCGTACGACACCCCCTTTCTCCTTGGCGAAGACCCACCCTTAGCAGGCATCTGCCTCCTCCGCGACGTGGAAGACGAGCCGCTTTCCGCCGATGGTGTGCACGGACTGCGGCTCCACATGCGATTCAGCGAACAGGGAAATGACGGCCTCTACGAACCGAGGAGACTCAATGGTTACCTCGAAGCGGTTTGCCCTCACCACGCTGTGCGTCCCGTTGTCGGCGTTCAGGAAGATCGTTACCATTGCGGCACCTCCTTGCATGGATTTCGCTCACTTCCACCCGTAGCACATTCGCAAGCGTCTGTCAAGACCCTTCTTGCACCGTCACTCCTACTCCTTCACTCCTACCCATCACTCCTACCCATCACTCTTGACTCTTACTTTGATGCCTATTCCTATGGTACTGGTCATCGTGTTACATTGTACAAGGCCGAAAGTACAAGGTTACGTGTAGGGGCACGTGTATGGAGTACGCGTGTAGGATTACAATACTCCCTGTCGGACTGTTACACATACCGTGTACCACACGGAGTTACTCTGTACTGGTGTATAGGGTATGTAGTAGGAGTATATATAGGGGGGTGAAGGGGGGAAAGTAACATAGGAGCGCGGTGCCGTGTAACGTTGTACTCTCGCGGGAGGTAACAGGTTGGTGTGCCGCGAAGGTAACTGGTCCGCGGGCAGTCCCCCCCCGAATTTCGCGCGAAAACCGGGGGTTCCGGGTGGGGGGGGGTACCGGAAGTAGGGGTCCGACCGTAGAAACGCTCCTAGGGCCAATTCCGTGCAAAATACGGGGTATCTGGAGAGGGTCCGGGAGGGACCCGGCAAGGGGGGTCTCCAGGGTGGGGAGGGTACCTGGGGTAGGGGTCCGGATCGTGGAAGCGCTCCTGGACCCAATTCTGTGCAAAATACAGGGGGTCTAGAGGGCCCTCCGGAGGACCTCCAGGAGGACGCCCAGGGACACCATGGCGGCCTCGTGCCGGAGGGAGGGGTCCCGGTAGGCCAGAGCTTCCAGTCGCTGTGCCACCCTCTCCTGGTCCGCGGTGATCATGTACGCGAGGTGGACGGCCTCGTGGAGGACGGTGCGGACCAGGTCTTCCGCGGTCCTGTTCCCCCTCAGGCTCAGGGTGCACACCCTCGTGTCCAGGCGGGTGCGAGCGGCCTTCTGCTCCCCCCTGTGGGTGACCTGTCTGCTCACCTCCCACCGGAGGGCATGCATGGCCCGTACCACCCGCCTGGGGTCTAGGGGAGGAGTACGACCAGGAGACCTCCCGAGTCCTCCGTGTCCCGGACCACGATCAGCTGCCCTTCCCTTTGGAGTGCCCACACGTACGGGGTCACCTTTTTGAGCGGGAAGGCCTGCAGACGAATGTCGGTTTCGCGTTCCAGGACCTTTGCGAACGGGACCTCCTGGCCGCACTCCTCGCACACGAAGACTTCGAAGGCTCCCCAGGTGGCGGCTCTTACGACCCGCTTGAGGACTCCTCCGCATCGGCAGTGCCTCATCCTGTGGCGTCCTTCTTCACCTGGTAGAACCCGACGGACGCTGCGAACGCAGCCGCTACGGCAAGGATGAAGTCCACGATGGGCGTCGGTAACCCCAGAGCGAGGGACGTTACCGCCACCGCGATGGCGTTCAGGATCGCTGCGGTCAGTTTCGGGTGTCTGGACACCCACTCCACCCGCTTCAGGGCATCCACGACCATGGACACGACTGCGCCCTGTCCCAGCAGGTACAGGAGCAGCTGCCAGATGAAGTCCGGCATTTTCTCTCACCTCCTTTCTGTCCTAGTGTTGTTCCTCCGGGTATGGAGAGACTTCTCTGAACACCCTGTCTGCCTCCTTCCATGGCGTGAAGAAGACAAGGCCCGGGAAGTAGGCGTGGATGGCGAACACCACACCGACGAGTCTCCCGGACGTGTCCAGGACAGGAGAACCGGAGGACCCGAGTGTGGGGGCCTGTGACTCGTTTTTGCAGTACGCTGTGCGTCTGTCCACTGCCCTACAGAACGCGACCCGCAGGACACTGCCTCCAAACCCGACCACGACCAGCATTTCTCCTTCCAGGACGTCTTCCATGCGGACGGATGGGTACCGGACGGCTCTCCCGAACTCCGACCCAGCGAGGATCGCGACGTCCACTGTCCTGTCCCAGTCCCTGACCGCTGCGAAGGAGTACGGGACGTGCCAGACGTGCTCGTCTATCTTCCTGTACATCTTCCCGGCGTTCAGCAGACAGTGTCCTGCGGTGACCATGTAGGACGCCAGCGCCTCGTTCTGAAAGTCCCTGCTGTATGGGGACAGGCGGAACCCGGTGCACACGAACGCCCAGTCGTACGGGGCCTTGTAGAACCGAAACACGACACTCCTGCCCAGTTCTGCGACTTCCCACGGACTGGTGTCTGCCCCGTAAGCTGCACCGGAGAGAAGGACGACTGCCAGGATGACCAGCACGACCCTCAACACGCGCCCCACCTCTTCCCCCGTTCACTTCCCGGACTGCAGGAACTCTTCCACGGACGGTCCGGAGACGGCGAACCCGAACACGATGTCTTCCCCTGTGTACGGGGCGCACTTCAGCAGGGCAAACGTCCTCACGCGCACCACGATTCCCACCAGCTCCCCGGCCTGGTTGAACACCCCACCTCCGCTGCTGCCGAGCGACACAGCACCTGCCTGCAGGAACAGGTACTCCTGTTCTTTGGTTCCGAACTCGCTCCGGTCCCCGGGACAGTTCTGGAAGGCGAGTCTCTCGACCTTCGAGACGATCGTCCTGGTGACCACGTGCTCTTCTTCGAGGACTTGCCCTGCGAACCAGACTTCTTCCCCGACGGTGGCCCTTGTTACCTTCAGGTCCGGTAGCTGTGGAAGGCCTTCTACCCTGACCGTGACCAGGTCCCTGGGAGGGCTGTAGAGGACCCTGCTCGTGGGCCTGTACACCTTCCCGTGCCTGTCTCTGAGCTCCACGCGGTCAACGAACTGGATGCAGTGGGCCGCAGACAGGACGACCGTGGAGCTCAGGATGACAGCGCTGCAAGAGGGCTGCCCGTTTCTCACCACAGTCAGGGCGCGGTCCATGATCACCCGCGGGAACTGTGCCTGGACCAGGAACAGGGAGATCGCTGTGCTGATCAGGATTTCACGCATACCGGATCCCCAGGGACGAACAGATTTTTGCTGCTGACATGCTGCCGAACTTCCCGGGGCACTCCGTGTCCGGGTCCAGGTGTCGGTGTGTGGTTACGGTGGCCCACGGGTACGCTTTCGTCAGGTCCTGGAGCAGGTCCGCGGTGGCGTGCTCTGCCGCGAAGGTGAGGGGGGACTTGGAGGCGTCCCAGACCCACGCAATGCAAAGGCACTTCCGGTTCATCCCTCGGACGCACGCCGGGACGGACGTGATGGGCCGGACCTTGTAGACTGTCCCGCTGCTGTAGACCAGGTAATGGTAACCGATTCCGCCCCACCCTCTGGAGCGGTGGTAGTCGTGGATCTCCCTGGGAGTCTGGTGTGGCGGTCCTGCGGTGTGGTGCAGGACGATGTACTTCACCAGGTCCACCGTGCGCTTCGCGTACGCGGAGGCCGGCCTCAGTTTCCGGGTCAGGTCAACGACGGTCATGCAGGATGATCTCCCTCAGAGCGGAGATCTCCTCCGCTAGCCCGTTCATGGCGTCCACCAGGCTCTGCAGCTTCCCGTTCAGACTGGAGATCATCCACCTCACCAGGATGAACAGGAGCAGGCCTGGTATTCCCACCGTGCTGACCAGGCGTTCCAGGGTGCTCAGGTCGTTCATCTGTCCCTCTCCGGAAGAGGTGGGTGGCCGCCCCGCGCGTGTGGGGCCTGCGTGGCGTCCCAGAGGAGGTGGTGGCTGGGGATTGCGACGGGACGCGGGGCGGCCATGTCTCAGACCTCCCTGACGCTCATGGTACCGTCTGCTTCGTGTACCGAGCCTGAGGAGGTGGTCACCCTCAGGGTGATCCTGTACCGTCCACCGTCCGTGCCGTTCTTCACGACCACGCTGCTGATGCTCCCTGATATGCCGGGGGACTCAATGACGTCTGCAGGGAGTCCCGTGCGCAGGTCGCGGGCTTCGACGGTCACCGACGCGAGCGTTTCTCCTTCCCCGAGGCGTGCGGACCAGTCCACGCCGATGGCGAACCTCTCGCTCGGCTGCTTCGCGAAGCTGAAGGTTACCAGTTCGCCCATGCCATGCAAGAGTGTAGCACTGCCTCGTTCTGTATGTCAAATCTTACGCGTCCACCTTCGGCTTCGCTCGTACACGTGTGGACGCTGTCTTTGCAGCTACGGAATGCGGTAGCCTGGATGCTTTCACGATGATGCGTATATGCCCTCCTGTCTCTGTCTCCTTTCCGGTAACTTGTACATTTTTCCCGAGGAGCACCACGGATCCTGGAGTTACGTTGATTGTGCGACCTACGGTCTCCAGAACGAACTCTCCGGACACAACGTACGCGGCGTGGGCCGCGAACAACGTCGTTCCGCGGCCGACCGAGGTTTCGCCTCCGGACACGATGATGCTGTACGCCCCCAGGCGGGAGAGCCTGTCCAGGAGCGCTCGCGTTACGATCCCCTCAGTGACATAGTAACCTGCCGACAGTTCAGTTGCTTCCGGTCTTGCGATCAGAACTTCTACCGGGAAACCGGACTTCTGTACGATTCCGTGCACGAACTCTGCAAGGAGGTCCAACGCTGCGCCAGTAGCAGTCCCGACTACTGAGTACAGGCCAATAGAGCCGCGTACGTCCAGCGCCTTGGAAAGTTCCGTGTTGCTGCCTGACAAGAGATAGACGCCCACGGATCCGCGTGCTCCCAGCGACTTGGAGAGTTCCGTTTGGACTCCAGACAGGAGGTAAACGCCCACGGATCCGCGTACGTCCAGCTGCTTGAGGAGTTCCGCGTAGTCTCCCGACAGGGTGTAGGTGCCAGGTGTTTGCGTACTCTGCATGGACTTCTCGGGTGCAGAGGTGCTTCCCGCGTGCTCGTACGCCCCTGCTGACCATAGGACGAGTAGTAGCCTGGTTGCATCCGCGTTGCTTCCTGTCGTTGCGTATGTCCCTGACAAGATTTCGACCAGTTGGCGTATGCCTATCAGTACCTCTGTGGGAATTCCGTTGACGGAGTGTGCGCCTGCTGAGACGTCTGAGAGGAAACGGTAAAGCACTTCGGCAGGGATGTCCGTGATCAGGTAGCTTCCCGGAGCCTGTGGTGCGTATGTGTCCCGCAACGTCCGCGCGTCAGGTCCGTATGAGGAGTAGTCTCCAGGGAGCTGTACGACGAGGATTGCAGTAGTACGCGCAGCTTCGAGGAGCTCCCCGACTGTCAGGTAGGACCCCTGGTTCGCCTGTGTCAGCAGGTTCGTGGCGACGGACTGGCCGATCCCCAGGATTACGTAACCTCCTGGCGTCTTCTGTACGACGAACGCTATGAGTGTGTGTTGCGAGTGTCCGGCAACGCCGTAACTTCCGGGGAACTCCTCTGACATCAGGTGTCGCAGGAGCCGTTTCGGTTCCCCCTGAGCAAGATAGGATCCGGAGGACGGAAGAGAGTATAAGTCTTTCAGGGATATGGCCGCGAGTCCCTCGCTAATGTATGCACCCGTGTTGAGCAGTGCTTGGATTACTGAAGAGATGAATGAGTTTACGCCCGACCCGGAGTACGTGTGTGACCCTGCTGATTTTTCAACAAGGAACGCGCGTACGACCGGGGATGAGATGCCGGTGATGGAAACGGGGACCGGTTCTACGTCCACGACTCCGCTGACGATCGTAGCAGCGGAAGGCAAAAAGTTTACCACGGGGTTCTCGTCGGACTGGTATCCCCATGTCCATGCAGAAAGAGCCCGTACTTCAAACGTGTATGTAACTGAGTTGTGTAGCACTGTGACAGGAGATGGATGAGTGAATGTTGCGTTCTCCTGCGGGAGTTGTTCTACTCCCTGTCGTGCATGTAGTGCCACGTAGATCCAGTATTGCTTGTAGGGGTATGCCGCGTGTCCTGCTACTGTGTATCCTGGGTCTGCAGGAGCGGGAGGGGTAATAGGTGCTTCGGATGTGCCTCTGTAGTAGTATGTCTGTGTTGTCCTGATGCAGAGGTTCCCTGGTACGTTGGGACCTACTGATTTCATTGCCTGGTATTGTACGCTGCTTCCGCTGTTACTTGTTCCGTGCCATACCTCCGTATCCAGGATCGGTGCGTGGTCAGTACCACGTACGACAATCCCAGATGCAAGCTGTACGTTTCGTCCCTGACCAGAGCCTGGTGCTCTAGGAGGAGCTCTCCTTCCTACAATTTTGATGCCTGATTTTATGTCATGGTCTGTGATCACTTTCCACGCGACGCTTGACCACGGAGGAGGAAAGGCAGTGTCGGAATTGAATAGCTTGAGTGGGGCTAGGTTCCACTCGCTGAGCAGTGCGTGTCGAATGATGATCGGTGAGATAGCTTGCGAAAAGGAGCCACTTACATAAGGTGGGACTGCCAGGATGAGTATATCTCCCGGTAACGTTCCTGGCGGAAGCTGGAGTACTTCTACGTGGGTCGTGTACCTCGTCGTTAGCTCCAGCGACGCGGTAGTGACGTGACCCACAATCTCCACTGCCTCGGGTTCGTCTGTCCTGAACCCCACACTTCTGACAGCTCCTGACTCAACATCCATGTACTTAGTGGAGGCGGGTATGAGTTGGAACGTGACTATGTGCCCAGTCAGGATGACTCCCATGTCAATGTTCTCGTACGTTGTGGAGTCTCTCGGCTGTCCAGACGTGTCCCAGAATGCGATGCGGTTCGAGGGATGGGATACCGTGCACACGTAGGGGTCCGGTGGCGATGACAGGTTTCCTGCCCCTGTCTTGGACGTGCTGTTGTTTTCCAGACAAAAAACTGCGGACAGGAAGAATGCGTCATTTTCCGAAGTTGTGAAGAACACGGCTGGGTCTGCTATTCCGATTTCCCTTCCGTCGAAGTTTTCAAACCTGGTTTGTGAGCTCACCACTTCGGCAAGTAAATGTTCTACTGGCGAACTGACGTTTCTGTAAACGACACACGCCATTTCCGACGTACCACTCTGACCAGTAACTGTTGAGCTGTCTCCTGGTTGTAATACCCTGTAAGATACGCCGAACTTGTAGGATGTAGCACCTGGAGGGTACACGTAGATACCACTGAAGCCGCTAGGTGTGGTGGAGCCACCGGTTGAGTTCCTCGCAACGATGAATGCCACGTCTCCGGGTTGCCACCCGCTTGGAAGGGTCAGCGACGATCCCCCAGTGGAAGTACCTACTAGAATCGGTCCTTTTTTGGAGGTTGGCGAAAGCAGTGGTCCTCCACTTGTCTTGGACCTGGCCTCACGTGCAGATAGGAAGGGGTTGGGTTGCGCAGGATTGAGTGCGAATACAAATCCCGCTCCTTCCAGTTTGTCTACTACGTACGAGTTGAAGGACATCCTCTGCGCACATGGCCCTATCCCATCCACATTGTAGATGGGGTCTATCTGACCGGCCGGCCCTCCTGTGTCAAACGCTTTTATGGAACATGGCGGGGACTGATTGTTTACTGCGATCCGCTCGGTGCAGTACGTGGGAACCGGTATGTTGGCAGACGTATTCACCGCATGGAATACGCCCCACCAGCTGTCGTGCGGAAGCATCCCGTCCGTCGTGACCGAGTAGTGATAACCACAGCACCCTGACGACGAGTTTATGACCGGGTCAAATGGGTGCACGCCTCTGTACACCATGCAGACTACGAAGTCTGCACCGCTCCACGTGCCTGTGTCTGTGTCGCCGCTAACCAGCACCCTGTACCCCATTTTGGCGACCCTGGCGACCTCTCCAGATCGGCATATGCATCTGTTCGTGCTCCGAGCTACAGTCCACCCGGACGGGGCGATGATGTCGTCGGCGTCCGTCGGTGATTCCATCCTGTAAGCGAATACTATAGCCACATCGTCTGCGGACCACCCGGGCGGGAGGCTGGCAGATGACGTACCGCTCGTCGCGCCGACAAACTGTATACTTCCCTCTATTCCTCTGCGAAGCTCTAATACGGCTGTCCGCCACCCTACGTTGGAACCCGAAACGGTGACGGATTTCTGTGTCCATGTGGACACCCCTGCAGCTGTGTCGAACAGTGCAACCTCGTGGGTCGCGGTGTAGTTTGCCCTGAGCTTCGTGCCACTTGGTGGGGTTTCTACGCTTGTGCTGGTGACGGTTGCCCCAAAGCATACCACAAGCGAGCTTCCCCACGAGCTTGGACTCAGAGTTAGCCCCCGGTATGTTACCGAGGTGCTGGTGCCTCCTGACTGTTGTGCGCTACCTACGGGAGCAGCGTGGTACACTCCGCGGTACGCCGCGCAGACCACGCGTACTGCGTTCGTCCACGTTCCCGTGTTAGAAAACGTGCCGTCATAAAACCTCCACCCGACGATCAGAGCATTACGGTTTCCTCCGGATCCTCCCCCACCGCTCAGGACGACGTTCCATCCGCTTGGCGCGGTCGGTGGAGAGCTCGAACCAGTCCTATACGCAAAGACCAGCAGCAAGTCGCCCTTCTTCACGCCACTCGGGAGGGACGTGGAGTTCGCGGCTGTCGAACTTACGCCTACGAACTTGATCATGTTATGCTTAGCACGACTCCGCCGACGTCGGCGTTTCCGAATCGTATGTAGAAGGTCTCTCCGTCCGCTATGGTGATAGACAGACCATAGTCCCACCACCCGATCAGAGGCCTATCGGGTGACGTCTGGGTAGCATTGTACAGTACAACGTACCGGAACGGGCCTATGTCCCCTCCGGATGCAGTAAATGCTACCCGGTCGCCAAACACGCGAAACACTCCTGTGCCGAGGATTCCCTGTTGGTTAGGGATCACTTCGCCACCTGCTCTGTATCCGCCGCTTTCGGGGATTTCGGAAATCTGCGAGAAGGTCTCGTAGGTTGACGACGGTGGGGTACCCGTTAGTGCCACCTTCAGTGTGTGGGCTGTTGGCGGAGTACCCAGTAACTTGTGTACTCCGTTTGCAAGGTCCCTCGGAAAGACGTTGAATTTGTAGAACGCAGACATCCTACCAGGCCTCCTTGTCCCACGTGTTAGAGATCTCTATGGCGGCGCATCCGCCCGGATCTGTAGTCATTCCTCCTACCCACCGCAGCACAATAAACTGCCTGGACTGCTCTTCGTAGATGGTTGCACCGTTGTCGTCCGGGAAGTAATTACACCTCTGCAGAGGAACCCACAGACCTCTTAGCCACCCCCTCCATACTGTGCCGTCCGTGACCATTGCTTTTCCGGGAAGGAACCTTCCGTAGAACGGGTACGCAAGGCCGTTGAACCCCCATGTGGTCGTGCCCTGACTTTTGTGCGTATCCGTGAACACTCCGAACGGGGATGAAACAGTACCGTTGAAGTTGCGTGCTATATAATGTCTGGCGAGTACTTGTGTGTAACTGGTGACCAGATCTGCCTCTCCCCAGCGGGGAACAGTGATGATGAGCGAGCAGCTGTACACGTCTTGGGAGTGGCGCGTGACGATGTCACCGAAGTACGCAACGCGCCAGTATAACCTACTCCCGTAGTCTGATCGTATTGCAAGGATCACGGTTCTGTCATCTGCTACTACAATCCACTTTCGAGGGGTTCCGTCAGACGTAGCGGACTTGTCGAAGCCAGGGCTTGTCTGCTGACTAGGAGTTGGGAAGACATTATCTCCTGTGTTGACGTCTTGCATCCTCTCGTATGCTCTGGCTTCTGCGTACCACCCGTACGAGTCGTCAACCCTGAGGAGGTACCTGGGTTTTTGTTGCCGTGTTGCTTGTTGGTACACAGAAACGTTCCCAAGTGAGAACGGTTTGGACCACCCTGCAGGTGACTTGGAACCATATCCGTTGATGAGAACTGCGTCCATAACCTGAATCAGGGACCCGCTGAGCCCGTTCAGTGTTGGCGCGCCCTGGTCGTCCCATCGGTAGTACCGGACTGGCATCTTCTCGCTACTCCCACGTGTCCGAGATCTCGATTGCCACGGATTTCCAGTTGAACCACTCTGTTCCCGCTACCTCGTGTACTACCAGGTATTCCTTGTTTCCGGATTGCATCCGCATCATTCCGAGGCCTTTTACGTGAAACCAGTCATTCAGGACGGTCCGAACTCCTCGCAGATACGATGCGTAACTGGTCCACACCGGGCACACCAGCAACTGTCCTGTTACGGGATCCGGCATCGGAGTTCCGACCAACGCGCTGCATGGGTTGGAGAATGACCTCGTGACGGATCCAGTGGTGGTTGCCTCCAGTATGTGCATGCTTCCGCCGGACCGAGTGAGTACGATGTATACATTCAGCATGTCCGTGACAGGCACGACCTCTACTGAATCGCCGAAGTAAGTGATGAACCACTTTCCGGGACCGTCGTGGCCTGTCATGATCCCCAGAATGAGCGTCCTCGGATCCGCTACTGCAAACCATTCCGCTCCAGCCATGCGACCGTAAGGATGGTAGTGGAACGAAGAGGAAGTGTTGTACTTGAGGATGTGGTTGGTGGTAACGCTAGGATCCGGGAACTGTAGAGTTCCCGTGTCAACGTCCGTCATATCCTGGTAGCCGTTGGCGAAGGCGTACTCTCCGGAAGACGAGTCATCAATCCGCAGGTACATCTGCGGCCTTCCTTCCTTGGGAGCTTGTCGGTATGCTGCTTTGTTCGTTCCGGAGAAGGGTCTCGACCACCCGGAGGGTGGCTTCCCCCCATAGCCGTTGACGAGGACGGCGTCCAGTAGGGGTATCAGGTCGCCCACCTGACCGGTCAGCTGCGGAGCGCCAGGCTCAGAGGAGAAGTAAACATTGGGCATATGAGCCTTTCAGGTGTCGTCGTCTTCTCTTCCGCTCCCGTATATCGTTACTCCTAAGCGTACAATCTCCACATCTGCGACGATATGCTTGGAACCACAGACTGTGCACACACGTAGGCAACCTCCTTCTGGGTCCACTACGGCAACCATGTTATCGGGCGTGCAACAGTCCCGCATGTTGAACACCTCTACGACAGCGTGAACACGGTTCCGCCCGTCTGCTGTCCGTTGAACCGGATAGTGATCGAGTCCCCATCGTTCAGGGTGATGGACGAGCCGTAGTCCCACCACGCGATCAGTGGGTCCGCTGGGTTGGTGGGCGTGTCGTTATAGAGGACGAAGTACCTGAACGGTCCGATGGATCCTCCGGATGCCGTCAGAACAATCTGGTCGGCAGACAGTGTAAATGTTCCCCCCGATCGTGTTCCGTTCTGGTTTGGGAGGGACAGTCCACCCGCTGGGTACCCGTTTCCAGCCGCGATCTCCAAAAGGTCAGCCTTCACCTGGTGCAGCGCTGGGTCAGGTGCGGTGTTGGACAGGTACACCTTCAGTGCGTCTGCTCCTGTGCCGCCCGCTCCGAGCAGGTCGTGGACTTTATCCGCGAGGTGCTCTACGAAGACGTTGAACTTGTTGTACGGAAGTACTGGCATATCTCATCACCCCCTCACGAACGCTTCTGCCGTACAGAGTAGCACGTCAAGGAGAAAATGTCTACGGGCTCCGGATGATCAGCCATCGGTACTTCCCCCCGATGGGGAATAGGCCATGGGTCTGCGCTACCTCTCGTATCAGTGCCTCCAACTTCTGGTCAGTTGCGCCCTTAGCGGCGTCGAAGACCACCACGTCCGACCCTGCTTGTGCGTCAAGATTCACGCAGAGCCTGCTGTACGTGGAGATCGCATGGCTCCCGGACACCGAGTCCGGGATCGGATGACTCCCGAAGTCGGAAACGACTTCACCAAGGGTGTCGTCCAGTACGATTGGGTGTAGTCTTTTGTCTCGGAAGGTGGGCACGTCGGTCCTCCTAGTCTCTGAGGAGACACAGCAGCCTACTAGACGATCGGGAAAAGTCTATGCGTGAGAAGTCGATCTCCTGTTCGTTGAGGAGTAGGGCACGAACTCCACTCGGAGAGCGCAGAAGGTAGTTCGCACTCCAGGTGTAAGATGGGTCGCGCAGGTTTGGCTCCTCTAGCACTGCCGCCACCCAATTGGAGCCGTAATGCACACCGCCAATGTAGGAGGATTCGACGTCGTTGGCGGCGTAGCGCACGTTGCTAATCAGGAGTGGGTCTGCCACGAACGGCCCGCTTTGCCACCAAGCATCGTCTGTCGGCACCCGCGATACAGCGGCAGAGCACTCACACCATACTTCCGTCTCGTCGCGGTACTCTGCGAGCCCCTGGAGAGTGAAGTCGACGTCCTCCGTCAGGTAAAAGTAACACGGAACGTCCTGTTGGGTCTCGCCACCTAGAGTCGTGATGTCCATCCTCGCGTCGCGGCGGTATAGCGTGCTGATGGATACCGTTACCGTGATCCGCCACAGGGACTTGAGTGCTTGTCCCGGTTGCCACCAGAACCCGAGGTAGGACATTTGGCCAGTTCCGACGACCTGGCTCGACTGCGCGGTTTGCTGGCCATACTCCTTCAGCACTGCTGTGATGGGCCAGTCCGGATGCGCGTTTCCTGGATCGATCTGGGGAGGACAGCAGTCGGTGCACTGCGGGTCGATCTGTGGGTTTGCGAGCCAGGTGGGTATCCACGAACGCACTATCCACTTTGGGCTCGTAACCCTGGTCGGGTCATAGTTTGGGTTGGGTTCCCACCGCAGGAGCTTGAGGCCGCAGTGGTAGCAGGCGCCTCCAGGAGTAGTGCACGTTTGGGTGTAAGGCGTTGTCGGTGGCGGAAAGCCAATCGAGCCGCCGCCGGTGATGAACACGACTGCACGTGCGTCTACGTAGTTGCTCGGCGTTGGAGCCCATGGTGGATCGCCCCAGTCGTAAAAGTATCCATCGCTCACCAGGCTATACGCTGAGTAGAGGTACAGCCGGCTGGTCGTGTCAATGGCCCACCTACCCCAGTCGCTGATGGTTGCCCACAGAAAGTCCGAGTGCGCCCCCGGAGGGGTAATATCAACGGGCCGCGTTTTCGGAAACCTCCAGACTGCATCAACCGTCTGGTCGACAGAGGGAAGCACCCTACCTGTTGCTGCCAAGACACGAACGGCCCTGACTACATACTGCGTGGGCGTTTGGGAGATAAGGAGTACGTGCCGACACAAGGGGGTCTGGTTAGCCCATAATGCCTCAATGGGCGTTTCGTCTGCCTGGTAGCTGGCAGACACAGTTGCGAGACTGAGACGATCGAACACGTAGCGTCCTGCTTCGGACAGACCGACGATGTGAGAAGGGCCTGCGTCATCGAGGACCGCGGTTGGAAGATCCCGCTGTGCGTTCATTGTACCCTTACCGTCTGGGTTCTGGGTTTGCCAGCAGGAGGAGCTGCAGGCGCCACAGCGTCCGCAGTGTGGAGGATGCGGATGTACTGCTGGAGCAATTGGTCCGTGGAACCGAGCGGTTTGTGTAGCACGTTGACGGAATCCGTGGTGGGCAACATAGCATTCCCTTCGCGATGAAGAAAATCCAGGGACGGCAAGTAATCGGCGTGAGGAGCTGCCACTTGGTCTCGTGTGCGTGTCGTGCGGGTGACCCAAAGCATGACGTAGTCCGGCAACTCCCGGACAAGGTACACATGATCTGTTGTGAGGAGGCGAACATCATTTGCTGCCCATAACTTATCCCAGGATGGTAGCTCTCCGGGATATGGAGCGTAGATTTCCACAGAAGCTGCACGCCACCGCTGGTTGGATATGCTGAACGAGCACCCATCCCAGGTAGTAACGTAAGCGTTGGTGTCTGCCAGCTGGTCATAACTGGACACCCGGACGCGATACGTGGTCCCCGAGCATACCTGGTGCGTGACACTGCTGCTGACGCCGTAGAAGTAAGCCACCCAGCACGCGTCGGGTCGTTGGAGCGTCAGGCCAGGCACGGTGAGCGTAGTCCCCGAAGCTCCTGCCTGCGCTGTGGCTCCGATCCCCAGCACACCGCGCCATATCCCGACGACTACCTCCGAAGCACCGAGCCAGGATCCTGTAGAAGTGTCGCCTGTCTGAAGTCTACGGTAACCTAGACGGAACGAGGACGTGAGGCCATCGTTCGGGCTTGTAAGTAAAGTCGTCCAGCCGGGGGGTGCATCGGGGGGTGAACTCTGGTTGTACGCGAATGCCCACACCATGGCGAGGTCTCCGTCCTGCCACCCCGTTGGAAGCTGGACGGAGTTCGAGGCACTCCCTGCGCCGTTGACCCACGAAATGCCCATGAGCTATGGGCTAACCCAGGCAACCTGGAAGACCAGGTCCAGCCGCGGAGTACTGGTCACGTTCGCGTACAACCTGTATCTCCTCCAGACTCCCTGTGCAGCGCCTCCTGCGAGGTCTGGGATAGCAAGGGCTTCTGCGGAGGAGTTAGGACGAGAGAACGTGATCCCTGTTGGTGCGGTTAGGCGGTTGGGTGATGTTCCCGTTCCGTTCAGGGTACCCTCAAGACCGATGTCCACCTCTGATGTGGCAGTGAAGTAACTTGCAGGGATCTTCCCGAGTATCGTCCCGTCCTCGTACCTCTTGATGGTAATGTCTGCGGAGGCTGCAGCGGCCCCAGTCAACTCGACTCGGATGCACTGGTCGTAGGTGCCTGAGGAGACGACGTCCCCAGCCTGGAGCGTGACGACTTCTAAGGACACGGCTGATCCGACCAGCCCGACGATCCTGGCCGTCTTCCCAGCGTCGAGCGTACCTGCGGTGAGCAGGATCTTTCCCGCCGCTCCCATAGCGTCTATGGCGTTGAGGATGTACAGCTTCACCTGCGTAGCTGTGTCCACTCCCGCGTTTTTGATGAAAGTCTTGTAGTAAAGCATCTTTTCGGAGGCCCCACTTACCAGTCCTCCGGCAGGTACGACCTCGTTGGGGACGGTACCCGTGATCTCCGTAGCTGTTACCGCGCCGCCAACCTGGGACGTGTCGTCCAGGGGGTGGTACTGCGACTTGTAATGTCGGATGTCAACCGGCATCGTCATCCCTCCTCAGTGCCTTCAAGTTGTGCGCCACCAGCTCCCTCAGCAGTTCCGGGGGTGCCACTCGGTCCGACACCGAGTATACGTCCTCCTGCTCGAGCATTCTGCGGACCTCCTCGGCGTCCTCCGGGGACATGTCCACGATCAGCTGTATGCGCAGGGACCTCAGCCTCACGATACCCACCTCACCAGGCTTGCGTTCTGGATCAGTCCCCCGCCTTCCTGCCAGGACCACCTGACAGTCTCCACGAACCAGTCCTCCCCAGCGTAGGTGACCCTGGTCCCCGCGCGCAGCCAGGGGACGGGAACCAGCGTTGCCTCGCAACGCTTCACGTAGCGCCTACCCGGGAAACCGGAGGCGGCCAGGACCTGATCGCGCAACCGCGTCGCGCATTCTGCGGACCCAACCAGCGGCGCGTTGTAGGTGACCTTCCCTTCCCGGTCTTCTCCGCAGGTGCTGACGGGCTCCTCCACGACCTCCTTCCCCTCGGGGATGCTCCTCGGGTCCGGCTTGCACTCCTTGCTCAGAGCGCGGTCTGTATCCTTCAGCTTCTGGATTCTCCTCTGCCACACCAGGTAGCTGAGCTGCTGCATGAGGATATCCACGAGCGTGTCGCCACCCAGACCTGCTCGCCTGAGCGCGTCGAGCTTGCGGAGCAGCTCATTTCTGGTTCCGCTTATCGACATGTCCTGCACCTCGTACCAGCTGTGCCACTCTCCCGCTCCCACCTCAGTGCTGGTCCGGACGCTCTGCAGGCTCCCGTCCTGGCCGTACGTGTAGACAGAAGTCCTTCGTAGCACCTGGTTTCCTGTGTGGGTGATGGAACGGTGTTCTGCCCTCCTCAGTACGGTCGGAGGGGGGCCCGCTGTACAGTCCCACTCCGAGTCGTCAAAACCGTACTCCCAGGTGCCCTGGTATTCGGGGAAGACCTCCCCGTCACGTTGCGCGTAGCGCCATACCTCCACCTTGGACCTGTATCCAGTCCCGCACTGGGACCCGCCAACCTCCCGTTGGACCGAGGTGGACTCGGACCGCATGGACACGAATCCCTCGGGGATGTACGAGTACGACACGCTGGTGACTTCGTGCCGTCGCTCCGGGGGGTCACCGGCCTTGTAGACGATCTCCGTGATGGACTCCGAATTGACCCGGCACGATCCCCCCACGGGACGGTTGACCACGGTGTGGTAACGCCGGGAGTAGCTCCCGTCCGCTGCGTTGGACTCGTCGTACGTGGTGACGTTCTGGCACCCTCGAATCTCGATGCGCCGTGTACGCAGGTCGTACTGTTCGTCGCTTTCCCCCGGCTGCCTTCCGGGTACGCAGGTCTCAATCCTGGACTCGTCCCTCAGCACGGGAACGTTACCTCCGTCCACGCAGACGCCTGAGAAGTTGGAGAGCTCCTCGGACAGGAGGGCCTCCTCAATGGAGACGCTGCGCTCCACGGTCCTTCCCAGGGGAACCTCCCCCACGTGTGGCGCCTGGTGGCGCTGTCGGATGATCAGTCCGTCCTGGCCCTCGAGGATGTCCGCGCGGAATTCGTCGGTCAGGCGAAGACCGAACCCGTCCAGGACCGAGGACAGGAAGGACGCCGCGTCTTCCGAGACGGACCACACGGTCGTCTCCGCAAGCGTACAGTCGGGGACTGTCACGTCAATGGGCACCCCGGTACGTGAGACGACGGCCTGGATCATCGCGTGCATAGAGGAGTAACATTTCGTGCTTCCGTCCCACTCGCATCCCCTGAACTCCACGGGGTCACTGGGGCGATAACGTATGAGACGGCTCCAGACGGGGGACGTCCCGCTGACCTCCACGCGGGTCAAATTGACCCCGGTCAGGGTGACCTGTTCCACCACCACCGGCTTCTCGAAGGCGTAGGTGACCCCCTCGTCCTCCAGGGTCCACCGCAGGGGGTACGTGGTCCCGATCAGGGTGTGATCCGGAGGGGCATCGTACGCCAGGACGACTCTGAAGGTGCTGGGCCCCTCTACCCGGTCCTCGTACTCCCAGGAGATCAGCTCAGTAACCATGCAGGAGCTTCCTGCGCGCGGCCGCGACGATGCGCGCCGGCCAGTCGTTCCAGCACCGGTCGCAGATCCAGGCCCTGCAGGCGGGGCAATACCGGGTCACCCGGGGGGTCCAGTCCCCCCGCGCGTACCCGCACACCTCGCAGGGCCCCACAGAGACCCCAGAATCGGTCCCAACAGGACCCCTCGTGTCCCTCCCCTGGCCGCCCACCATCCAGACCCCCTCCAGACCCCCCGTATTTTGCGCAAAATCGGGTCCAGGAGCGCTTCCAGGAGGGGACCCCCTGTCCGGATACCCCCCCTGTTTCCTGGGGGCGTTTTCGGAGCATCCGCAGCCCATCTCACACCCTCACGAACCGCAGGACCACCCGGGACATCCTGCTCCCCGGGGGGCCCGGCCACCGCTCATATGCTACCCCGTCCGTCCCGGGGACCAGAGACACAGGGTCCACGGTGACGTCAGGGGCTTCCAACCGGAAGGTGTCTCCGTAGTCCCCGCGGACGATCCCCTCGATGGTGGTTACCTGAGCGGGAGTGGCCGCAGGGATTTCCACCTCGATGGTCGCAGGGGAGTCCACGGTGGGCCCGTACTGGACCCAGGTACCGGACAGCGTCTCGAACACCTCCCCCAGACGCACCCTGGAGGGCCCCGGCCAGTCTCCCCGGACGTCCGCGAGGACCTCCAGGACCAGGGTGGACCCAGACCAGATTCTAGTAAGCGCTACCATGCCGGATCGCCCGCATCACACGGGAACGCTGGACGGGGTTCGGGAGCAGGACGTCCAGCAGGTCCAGCGCCCGTCTGGCGTCGACGTTCAGCTTCTGCCCGTTGATAATGATCTGGACCCCTGTCATGGGTGCAGACTCCCTCTCTTCCCGCTCCCCCACTGCGATAGCCCTCAGGGACGTGGTCCTCTGGATGCGGCGAGCAGACTCCGCGACCACCCTCTCGATCTCCCGCATACCGGACCTGACCACGTCCACCATGGACGGACTGTGGCGCGCGGTGGGGTCCATAGCTCCGCCCACGATCCTGCGCCAGAAGTTCGCAATGCGCTCCGCAGCTTCCGCGATCTTCGCGGGTAGGTCCACCGTGAACCACTGGACGACGGCCCTCCACGCGTTCGACGCGCCCTCCAGGATCCCGTCCCACGCACGCTGGAAAGCGTTCTGGATTCCCGCGGCCACCCTTTCGACCGCGGGTCGCACCTCGTTCTGAAGGGACAGCTGGATCCGCACAGCCAAGTTCTGGAGGTCAGTCAGGATAGCGTTGGTCGCGTTACGCACCGGCTCCGGTAGTCCTTCCGCGCGCTTCTTCCACTCCTCGAGGACGCCGATGACCGCGGTGAGCACGACGCTCTGGAGGGTCCCGAAGTCCGCCTGCATGGAGGAGACCGCGCCGGACACCTGTTGCTGTGCTGCTGCCGCAGAGATGCCGATCCTGGACACGGACTCAGATGCACCGGACGCCTGCACCGACACCTGCTGGAGGGCCGCTGCGGACGAGGACGCAGCCTGGGATACGGAAGAAGCGACCTGCTGGGACTGAGCCTGCAGTGCGGCCACGGACTGGGACGCGCTCTGGGAAGCATCCTGCAACGCCTGGGATGCGCTCTGTGCAGCGGAAGATATCTGACCCACAGAGGATGCCGCGACGGACACGGACTCCCGCATGGACCTCGCGGACTGCTCCACCTGGGCGGAGATCTGTACGGACTCCTCGAACCTGCGCCTCCACTCTTCCACGAGCGCACCGGGAGCGTCCTGTCCGATCTGGCGGAACACCCGCACCCACTCGCTGTACATCTCGTTGGGGAGCTGCTGCACCAGCACCTGCCTGATCCGGTCTGCTGCCCCCTGCAGTTCCCCCTGCATTGCGTCCAGGACCTGCTTCCAGACGTTTTCCAGGTTCTGTACAGAAGCGGCCGCCTCATTGACCTTTTGTTCCGCCTCCCGGAGCTGCTCTGACTGCTTCGCACGCAGCATCTCCAGGAGGTCAATTTGTTCCAGCCGAGCACTGCGCAGGTCACTTTCCGCGCCACCAATCACATTTACTGCAGCACCTTCCGCCTGCAGTGCACGGATCCGACGTTCCAGGATGCTCTCCAGGTCCCTCGCGAGGGAAACCCTCTGCTCCAGGGAGAGCCTCTCGTCATGCAGGGCGCTGCGGATGACGCTCGCTTCTTCCCTCAGGATGTCGGACTCCGGTCGGCCCCACACCAGAGCACGCAGGCGTGCAATGTCCCGGTCTATGTCCACGATCCCGCCGAGTGTGGACTGGTACTCCCGCTCGAACCTCCGTAGCTCCTCCCTGCGGCGATCCAGCTCCTTCGCGAACACCTTGGTGATCTCCAGCTCCGTCGAGAGGTGCAGGCTCGCCGTCCACGCAGCGTGGTGCTCGCGCGTGATGCGCTCGTCCTTCAGTAGCTCGTCCAGGGCCTTCCTGTGTCGCTCGTAGCTCGTCAGGATGGAGTTCACCGTGGAGGTCACGGAGGACTCTGACGTCCTGGCGATAAAGTCGAGCACGTCCAGGAGTGCCCCTCTCGTCTTCTCCTGGGTTTCCTCCGCGAGCTTGGCTAGCGCTGCCTGCTGGTAACGGTACGCAAGGACCTGGTTTCCCGTGGACTCCCGAATACGGTTCGTCTCTTCCTCGATTTGGAGGAGCCTGGCACGGGTCGTGAGACCCTGCATCTGCAGGATCTTCTGCTGCGCGTCCCGGACAACGTCCACGACCTTGTTCTGTTCGGATTTGACCTTGTCCGTGGTCTCTTCATAAGCCTTGCGTATCTGAGCCTGCGCCCACCTGTTTGCGAGGACCTCGTCCCCGGTCTTCTCGATGATCTTCTTCCTTTCTTCCTCGATCTGCTGCAGGCGTGCATCGAGTGTCCGTCCGGACAGCTCCAGGATTTCTCTCTGCACCCTCGCAATGGCTTCCTTCCGCTGCCTCTCCAGGTGTTCGATGCCAGGAGGAATGATTGCGACGCTCTTCAGAAAGTCCGCGACGGCCTTCTTCGTTGCCTCAGCGGTGCTGTGCGTGACCTCCGGGAGCAGCTTCAGGCGTTGTGCAACCCAGTCGAGCGCCTCCGCGAAGGGCCTTGTGACAAACGCAGCGACCTCCCCCAGTTTCCCGACCACGATGGCGAGAATCCGGGCGAGGTCCGTGGCGAGGTTGATGACCGCCTCCAGGAGGTGCCAGACTGGCCTCAGAGCCACGATCCATTTCGTCAGAGCGGAACCGATGTCAATTGCAAGCGCGAGCAGGTTCCCGAAGACACGCGCGACGCCAGCAACTATCTCGGAGACGTCGGGGGCGCTGTCCCTCAGAGTGGACATGAAGTTGGCCAGCGCAGTGATGACGTTGTCCATTCCGCGCGCCAGACCCTCCACGATGGTCCGCGCCACGGGGGTGAGCTGTCCCTGTGCGTCCCGCAGGAGGGACACGAATTCCTGGACGGACCTCACGACTTCTCGCCATGCTTCCGTAAACGCTGCGCGCGCGATGATATTCGCAGTCGTCCGGAGCGTGGACAGCGTGGCCTCCAGGGTGTTCTGCAGCTGCGCTCCCGCCTGGATGTACCCCTGCACCCTCTTCCCTAGTTCTTCCGCGAAGACTGCAGCACGTTCCGTCGTGTCCGCAGCAGCGGCCATCCTCTTCCGGAACTCCTCTCCTGCTTCACCGGACAGGCCCAGACCCCGGACCACCTGGTCCATTTCGTCCCGGACACCTGTCAGGATTCCGCGGATCGCCTGCGTAGCCTGCAGGGACAGGTTCAGACCGGGAGCCAGCGCCTTGACCGCTTCCGCGAATCCCCGGAGGGCCTGCCGCTGCTTCTCGTTGTTCAGGTCTAGCAGGATCCCGTGCTGTGCCAGGATCCGCGTGATCTCGAACAGCTCCTCAGCTGTGCCGGAGAACTGCGCGTCCAGCAGGAGCACCTGCTGGAACAGGTCCTCGGAGTACGCCAGAGCGTCCCTGAACTTCTGGTCCACGTTCATCTGGTTGACCGTCCGGTCCAGGGACACGATTCCTGCCGCAAGACCGATGACGGTCAGCCGGAAGCGCTCTACCTCCGTGAGCCCGCCGACGAACACCCCCTGCATGGTGTCCTGTATCGTGTCCAGGACACGCATGAGGTTACGTACTCCTATCTCCGCCAGCGCGATGGCACCAGCGAGTTTCCCAAACCCGATGTTCCCTACTCCCGTGGCACGTGAGACCTGATTCCCGAAGTTTCCTGCCTGGGATACAGCCTGTGCGAGCGCGCTCCTGAACTGACCCGTGTCCAGGACCAGCTTCGCTACGATTGCACCGAGGTCGAACGGCATCAGTGCTTCAACCCCCTACGGGCACGCAGGATCGCCCACGCGTCCTCCTCCTGAGGTATTTCCTCCCGGACGAGGAGCTTCTGGAGTTCTTCGATCCTCTGCTGTACGGAGCGGGAATACGGGGCGCAGGATGCCTCTATGCGCGCGATCTGCCTGCGTGCCTCCTCGCGCGTCGCACCTTCCGCGTAGACGAGGGCCCTGCGTATCCCGAGCCGCATGATCTGGTCGTGCGTCCACCCATACGCGAGCGCAAGTCTTATGACGAACTCTGCCCAGTCTGGCTCCTCTGCAGGAGCTGCATCTGGCTCCCCACCATGTCCTGGACTTCTTTTGGGAGGCTCCCGAAGTGGCTGAAGACCAGCATGAGCAGGGAGCGCAGGGTCCGCACCCCCATGTTCCGGACCTCCTCCATGGTGATGTCCGGGCGCAGGGAGCTCAGGAGCTTGTACGCGATCTCCACCTCGTCCAGCTGCTGCCCATCCTGCATGGACCGGATGTAGGACAGGAACGCGCCGATGGGGATGTCGTCAATGACGTACTCGTACCCTCCGATCTTGATCTCCAGGGACTCAGAGCCGACCAGCGCGTCCAGGTCCACGCGTTTCTTGCTCATGTTACCTCCCTCCCAGCAGGTGTTGCCGCAGGATGTCCAGGTACTTTTTCCCGTTCCTCAGCTTGGAGGACAGGAATTTCGCCCCGCTTCCCGGGTACCTGAACCGCATGTTCACGGACTCGTGCACGATGGCTGCATAGGGTGCGTCGAACCGGACGACGACGCTTCCCCTGCTTCCACGGTCCGCTCCACGTGCCGTGAACGTGCGCAGGTACCCCATGTCCGCCCCGGTAGCAACGAGCTTCCCGTTCACGTGCAGGGAGCCGCTTCCGCGGAGTGCACCGGTGTTCAGGGGGACCGTGGGGGAAACGGTGTAGCAGTCCTCGAACAGCTGCTTTCCGGCAGCCAGGAGAGCTCCCTCCACCGCTTCCCCCGTCGCCAGTCCCCTGGACAGTGCAGCGGCACGTGACACGAAAGACGACACGTCCACCCGGATCACAGGGATTCGTCTCCCATGATGTAGTAGACGTTCGTTGTCAGGTCCGGGTAGATCCTGAATGTCACGTCCAGGGCCCTCTGCGTGGTTGCGTCGAACTCCAGGTTCGGGCTCGCACGCGGTGTTGCAATGGGGCAGATGATCCAGTCCCGCTTGTCCGTGGACGGCGCGTCACCCACGATGCGCTTCAGGACCAGACGCTTTGCAACTGAACGGTCCAGCTCTCCGACGTTCCTCTTTACGGTCAGTTTCTGGTTGGGAGGCGTACCGACCAGCTGCGCACCGGGAAGGACCTTTGCCCACAGCTCCAGGTTGCCTCGGATGTCAGCGAACCGGCACTCCACGCGCACCTCCCGGCCCGTCACCACCGCGTCCACGGGGGACTCACCGTACTGGTCTGTCTGCAGGTTCGTGGTCCGCACCTCGTCCACGAACCGCACGCCCCCGAATGTAACCCCCAGGTCAGCCTCGTTCCCGGGGTCCCCGAACAGCACCTGACAGGGTCCAAGGTCGAGCGGCATGCTCACTCACCTCCTACTCGATGAACAGTGCACCCAGCGAGAGCTGGTTTGACGTCACGTCTACGTGGATCGTCCCGTCTGCCTGCACGTAGTCCTTCGTGAACGGACCGACGTACCGCGTCGCCCCAGCTGGGACTGATACGGAGCGCGGGGTCACAGCCTGACCGTCCGGGGCCACAGATAGCGGCAACTGGACCGTCTGACTTGCCGTGTCGTTGTTGGTGATCACCAGGACCAGGCGCTCGGGGACACCCGAAGCGACACTGTGGTCATTCGTGGGGTCTCCGGCAACGGTGGACAGAGCAACCCCACCCCTGTTCGGCCTCGTCACAGGAATCGCGACTCTCGGCATCTCTATCCCTCCTCACACCACGTGCTCCGTACGTACGGCGAAGTTCGCACTGAAGGCGAACCTTCCGGTTTCGTCCAGGCCCAGTATACCACGGGACGTCTCCGTAACGGAAAACAGTGTCCTGGAGTCACCGAAAGGCAACTGGTACGTACCCAGGAGCGCATTCCGCACCTTCAGGTACAGGGAAAGAGCCTTGTCCTGGGTTTCTCCGACCACGTACAGCTGGAAGTCCGCCTCGGCCACCCTGCCGTCTACCTCCGCAGTCCCTCCGCGGTAGATCAGCGCACAGCACGTCCTGGGGGCATCCTCGGGAAGAGGACCACGGAAGACGTCCCGGTTCGGCTGCAGACCAGCACGTGCTACCACCAGGTCGAAGAGGTCCTTGTCCAGTGTCATGCAACCCACACCTCGACGTGGGACGGCACGCTTGCTGTCTCGTATCCGACCGGAGGATAAGTGACCTCCTCCACGGACACCACCCTGTACCGGACACCGTCCCGCTCCACCACGTCCCCCGGGCGGACGGACACATCCGGAGGGAACAGGACGAGTGCTCTGGCCTGCACCTGAGCTCCCTCCGGAGTGAAGAACGTCCGCACTGCGTGCTGGAACATGCACGGGGCCTCCGAACGCCTGATGCTTACAGGTTCCCCGTACCTGTCCGACGCGGTCCTGCGCTCCACGATGACCACGTCCGACATGTACCTAACGTCCATCATCTCCGGACAGGTCAGGCGTCCCCGGGAAGTCCCACATCCCCGGCATCAGGTGTCCGGACTGCATGGGGACCAGTTCCGGGTGCGAGGATGCTCTACGGAATTTCCTGGCCAGTTCTCGGTAGTTTTCCACGATCTGCGAGCGCCTCTGGGAGATGCGACCGTGCGAGAAGTCCGGGTCCGCGGAAGCACGCGCGGCAATCACGTCGCACGCGTTCGCGCACGCCTCCAGAAAAGTCCTGCTGATGGTCAGGATCACGTCCAGCTCCTCGTCCTGCAGTAAAGGACGAGAGGGAAGTGTATCCCCGATGAGCAACCGGAGGCGATCCCGGTTCTCACCCGACTCCGCAGCGACCGGGTCGTATGTCCAGGACATCAGGGCTCTTCTTCCTTCAGGACCTCCCAGTCGGAATTCCCTTCCAGAGCAACCGCTACGTCGTCCGGGACCTCCACTGTGCCCCCCGGGAGGACCAGGAGCACACCGTGGTCGGTGTTCAGCTCGGCGGAATGGTTAGCGACCAGCCTTACCCTTGCCACGCCGCACCTCCAGGTCGCTCAGGTCCAGCTCCATGTCTGGGACGACCGCAGATGCCTGGGACAGGTCGTCCTTCTCCTCAGACAGACCGAGCATGACAGCCTCGTGTGACCCGGTTGCAGCGACGTACCCGTTTCCCACAAGGGCGGGGTAGTTCGGGTGTCGGACCATCTCCGAGGCAACGCCGGGGGGGAGTACCTCCCCGAACGCGTACTCGACTCCCCCCCACTTGATCCCGCCTGGCTTCGTGACGACCAGAGCCACGACGTCACCCCTACGCGATGGCAGTGTTGAAGAACACGCCCAGGTCAGGAGCGACAACCCTGACGTCCCAGGCCATGGTCCCCTCGATCCGGTCAGCACGCAGGTGCTGCATGCGGAACCGGTCAATGGCGACCTGACCTCCCGCGGGGACCCCGGGTAACCTCCACACGAAGGTATACCCAGCGGTCGGGGTCAGCAGGCCTGGACGGGGAGCAACATACCCCAGCCAGGCGTGTTTCCCGGCCATGAAGTCGAACGTTGCAGCTCCCTCGGGGCCCTTCGCTTCCACCGCGCCCAGAACGAGCACACGCTCGACACGGAACGCACGTGCGAGGAGGGCCCGGTCGTCTAGGTCACCGGGCAGTGCACGCTGCACGAACTTCACCCGGTCCACGATCTGGGGGTGGTCAAACAGTGCATCGTAGACCTGCTCCTGGACCACCAGGGTGTTCGGTCGGAACCCCGTCTTCCGCTTCATCTCCTGGGATGCCTTCCGGATGTCCCCCAGCGGGTTGGAGTTTGCCTGGTCCCACTGGAGGAACTGTCCGGACCCAGGGTTGGACGGGACCCCGGTCAGGTCCGTGCCCCAGACGCCTGTCCGGAAGACCCGGTCCACCCACTCCTTCTCCCGGGTCAGAATCAACACACGGGTCACGAACTCCGTTGCGTCCCGGTCCACGTCAATGGGCGCGTCCGCGTTGCTCCGGGTCCAGTCGTCCACGTCCATGTGCCAGGACCACACGTCGCAGCTGTACCTGGCGTCCGGAGCGAACTCGAACCCGCCACCCGCGGACTCCGTAGCACCCACCCGCTTCCGGGCTGCGGCCCGCATGAAGTCTTCCCTGCGGTAGACCTTGAACACGTCGCTCTGCCGGGCCACGGGGACCACCGGGAACACGTCCCCGGTCACGAAGTCCCTCTGGTCCTGCAGGAACGCAACGCTGATGTTCGTCAGGAGCGCGTCCAGGTGGACCGCTCTGTAGTCCGGCTGTGCTTTCTTGATCGCCCAAGTCATCGCTCGTCCTCCTTACGCAGTCCTACCCGGGTACTGGGCCAGGACCGTGATGACCTGTCCGTCCGCGGTTGCAGCTTCCAGGGCCACCGCCCAGACGCGCTGACCGGTCGTCGCCGCGACAGCTTTCCCGTCAGCTCCTGGCGCCAGGTTCGCACCCGCAGACACCGCACCGCCAGCGGTTACCTTCGTGATGCACGGGAACCCTGCCACACTCACGGGCTTCCCCGCTTCCGTACCGCCACTGTCCTGACTGACCCCGAGAGGGTAGTCCGCGTGGCTGGTAGCGTGAACCGCATTCCCGTTCGCGTCCAGGGTCAGGAAGCGGAACTTCCCCACAGCCGCTCCGACGGTGTGCGTAAACAGGAACGGACGCGGCCCCTCGAACGCCATCTCAGTTCACCCCCTTCCGGTGCTGCTCGTACAGGTCCGGGTGCTGCTTCGCGACCTCGACGATGGCCTGAGCGGTCGCCTTCTCCCGCGTCATGTTCGACTTGGAGACCAGTTCCTGAACCCTCTGGGCCACCAGTCGGTCGAACTCAGACCTCCCGGACTCCGGAGCACCCTCAGCTCCTGCCTCTTTCAGGAGCGCACTCTGACGTAACTGCTCGTGGACCGCGGACAGGAACTTCTCCAGTGCCGCGGGATCCACTCCCCCTTCTTCCGCCTTCCGGATCAGCTGCGCCACGAACTCCGCGTCCCCCAGCAGGGGGTACTTCGCAGCCTTCTCCAGGTACGAGCGCCGACGTGCTTCCTCCTCCATCTTCGCGACGCGCTCCAGGAGGACTTCTGCAGCCTGCGCCTTTGCAACGACACTCTCCCACTCCTCCTTGGAGATGGACACGAGCTGCCTCTCCTCGGAGGTGGTGTTCTCGCGGGTCTCCTCGCTCATCTTCGTTACCTCCTCGTCCTCCTTTTCTAGCCTGGCCAGTACAGCCTTCCACTTCTCCTCGTCGTACTCCACGCCCAGCTGACGCGCACGAGCGAGGATCTTACGCAGAGCACGCGCCTTGGTCTTCCGGTCCGGAAAGTGACCCTGGTTGAACCTCGCGAGGGCGTTCCGTACGTGTGCCGCGTCGTGAATGGGGAAGTGACCGCGTCCGTCCTCGTCCACCCACGCGAACAGACGCTTGGGCAACCTCTTGCGGGTCTCCGTGTCCAGTTCCTTCTTCTCGACTCCTTCCTCTGCCTCCTCCACCTCCTCTTCCACGTCGGACAGGGCCTGCATCAGGTCCCTCGCGGTGGAGAGGAAGGAGAGGACCGCGTGCATCTGTTCACGCCCGGTCGCGTAGGTCTCCCCGGAGACAGACTCGACCAGGGAGGCCAGGCGCTCGTACGCGCGTGTTATACCCTCGTCAGCTCCCAGCAGCTCCAGAAGGGAACTGACGTGGTGGTGGACCGCCTTCGCCAGCTCTTCCGTGTCCTCCTCGGACTTCAGGACCAGGAACTGCTTCTTCGTGGCCGGTTTCCTCACCAGCGACAGACGGGTGATGTGTAAGTCTTTCAGGTTCGGCATGTTACCCTCCTGACTCAAAGTATACCTCAAGAGTCAATCTCGCTTCCCGAAACCTGCCATGCTGTAACCTTTCAGCTCATCACTCTTGACCGCCTTCCAGAGTTGCTCGTCCACGATGTGAGTCACCACGACCCAGGACCCCTTCCGCACGGTCTGGCTGGACCCCTGGAACTGGAAGTCCACGGGAGCGATATACGACTCCACCACGACCGCGTTCGCGGGCTGGTCGTTGTGCTGCACGTCCACGAAGGCAACTCCCTCCTGCAGGTAGATCATGAACCGGTGCGCGGCCTTTTCGATCTCTTCAGCAGACGCCACGTCCCCCTGGGAGTCTTCCACATCGGGTTCGTATACGACCCCGTACACCAGACGCTTCTCCTGGTCCGTTTTCATGATACGGATGTGGTGTTCCTCCGCCACGTCTTCCTTCCTCACAGCGGACCACGCGGCAGCGAACGCATACTTCTCGGGGTCCTGCCCTTCCGGGGCGTTGCAGTATGCGTTGTTGAACACCGACATCCACTTCCTGCGCTTCTTCGCGGGAAGCTTCTTCACGGCTGCGGGAAGCTGGTCCTCGTCCTCGTACAGCTTCGAGACCTGGTGTCTGGCTTTCCCCCCCGCATGCGCGCGTGCGTAGAACATCACCTCCCTCCACAGCCACGCAGGAAGATACTGTTTGGCCATCTCAAGGACCTTCATCAGGTAACTCTTAGAGGGCATCCTGCATCACCTCCACGAACAGAGCGTTCACCCGCGCCTTCCGGTCGTCTCCGTTGCTCGACTGCAGGACCCGCAGGAGGCCTTCCTTGACCCTGCGGTACGCGTGCATTCCTTTCTCCTCGTCCCCGAACGCTTCTACAAACCTACCCAGCATCCTGCGGGGCAGGATATCCCTCACCGCGAGCTCCGGTGGTCCGCTGACGGACTCCATCCGGCGCACGACCTCCATCCGGACGTCGTCCAGGATCCGGTCTGCTTTCCGCGTGCTATCGTCTGCTTCCGACCTGGCCCGGAACGGTAACATCGCACGCCTGCGCAGCCACTCTTCCAGGGTCTCGTCAGGGGTGATCAGGTTCACCTGGACCGTGCTGCGCAGGAAGTCGGCAAGGTCCTGCAGAGTGGGCTGCAGGATGGGGTAGTGGGAGATGCGCGGGAACGTGGTGAGGGCATTCAGCGCAGCAAGACGCCTGACCGCGAACATGTTCAGGACCTGCTCGATGGAGGACAGCCACCCCTCCAGGGCTACTGTGAACAGGTCCTTCTGCTGCGACGCGAGCGCATAGCTCCCCACCCGCTCAGTACCCAGGATGATGAACTGCGCCAGGACGCTCATCGCGATCCTCTGGTCGTAGCGGGCGATGATACTCCCGGTATCGAAGACCTTCTGACCGGCACCTCCCAGCAGAGACAGGTTGTACCCGGCCGGGAGGATGATCCCCGCCGTGCGGTCCGCGCGCAGATCCTGGATGATCGTTTCCAGGACCTTCCGCAGCCCAGCGTTCTGCGGCGCGTAGATGTCCACCCCCTCCGGAGGAACGATCATGGGGAGCCCCACCATGTCCCGCTCTATGCCGATTCCCTCCAGCTCCTCGATGAACTTCTTGAAGTACCAGGGACGGAACGCAGGCCTCAGGATGCTCCTCCCCTCAGGGTTCCCTCCAGCGGGCTTCGTCCGGAACAGGAGCGCCTTCTGGATGGGAATAAAGATGATCTGGTCCGGAGCATTCGGGTTCATTTGATACATTCCCCGAATGCCACCCGCCTCGTCTACTTCCCACCTCCACAGGGTCAGCTGGGACCTGTACGCGAACTTCCTCCAGCCAAGTCGCCCGTCGTTGTACCGGGAGCGGGTCGCAGGGTCCCCTTCCTCGTCGCCTCCGAGACGGTACTTGTAGACGATCTCGAAGTACGCCCAACCGTACGTGAGCATGGTCAAGACGTCGGACAGGAAGTCGTGCCAGCTGTGTGACATGTCGTGGATACAGGACCAGACGAACTCCGCGTCCCGCTGTGCCTGAGGTGTGCTGTCCTCTGGGTCCACCTTCCACTCCACCGATCGCATGGTCTGCTCGATGGCCAGCATCACAGCCCCGACCACCGGGTCGTTGTCGGCCATCTGACGGTACGCTTCCCGCATCCGGTCGGGTGTCAGACGAGGGTGCCGCTCGTCAAACACCACACCGTGGAAGATCCGCGTACCGGTGACCCCCAGCTCGGCCAGCGGAGAGAACGCCTGCTTGGTTACCACACGATCTCGCGTAGGTTTGTTCTTTCTCGCCACGGTGGTTCCTCCCCCGCATACAGGGGTTCAGACCTGGCAATCAGAGTAGGTTCTTTCTGGAAGACCTTCAACTGCTCGGGGGTGGGAAGAGTGGCCTGAGACCTGCACACGTACGCGTCGTAGAAGGCCAGGATGACCGCTTCCGCGCGGTCGGGAGACCCAAGACCACGTTTCCGCATCTCCGCCTTGCTCTCCACCCGGATCAGACCCACGGACGTGGGAGCGTAGGTGGGGTACATGAGCTGGCCCAGGGTGATGTCCTCCTCCGGGTCCCGGTACCTGGCAAGGCTCACCTCTCCCCCCTGTAACATCTCCCGGAACCCGTACCAGTACTCAGAGCGCAGGTCGTGGTACTTGTCCGGCCTGGTCGGTGCTTCCCGCATGTCCACACCGACCACCCTGACCTTCGGACCCAGCATGTCCTGGAGCATCACAAAAAACCCGGCTCCCACCCCGATGCGGTCCACGCGTACTTCCCGTGCCTGGGTCCTGTGAGCGATCTCGACGACCCGCGCTGCAGACGTCCGCAGGTCCGCTTCGGCCCACGCGTGGACGGAAAGCAGGAACTTCCCCTTCCGGACCGCTACCGCAGTCTCGTCCCCGCCCATCTCCGCCACGTCCACCCCGAGGATGACGGGGTCGTCCGAAACAGCCTCGTCCAGCTTCTTCGCTTCTTCGATCAGGTGCGGCGGAATGACGAGGTTTCCGAACTCCCGGGACGGGAACTCGCCGAGGACTTTGATCTGGTAGAGGGGATGGGATTCCCCCCAGACCTCCCTCCGGCGCTGGACCCACTCCCAGGTGATCAGGCCAGGTATGACTTCCCGCTTCTCCTTCACGTTGGGGGTGTCGAAGGCACTGATCGCGTGCTTCCGGAACCCCTTCGCCAGAGCCGGGTCATTGAAGGACCTGTAGAAGTACCCGTCCACGCGGGACGGGTTCCCCAGCAGCAGGAGACGAGAGCGTCCAGAGGCCAGCAGACCCTCAATGGCATCGAACATCTCCTCGGGAAGACCGGTTGCCTCGTCCACCACCACCAGGATGTTCGGGGAGTGGATTCCCTGGAGCTTGTCCGGGTCGTCCGTGGCAACCCCCATTGCGTAGGCGTCATCGAACAGCGTGTAGGACATCTGAAGCGGGTTCCCGCCAAGCGGGACCTTCGAGCGGTTGAACACCTTCCGGATCTCCCGCCAGATCACGGAGAACACCTGTCGTCCCGTTGGCGCTGTGGTGACCACCGCACAGGGGAAGAACAGGTGCACGTATGTCAGGACCGCCACCGCAGCGCAGTAGGACTTCCCGCTCGCGTGACACGCCCGCACGGTGACCTGGGGGTAGCGGAACACGTCCTCGAAGATCGCCCGCTGCTTGTCCCACAGGTGCGCCCCCAGCACGCCGGTGACGAACAGGTACGGGTCCGACCGGAACCTCTGCAGAATCCTCGCGGCAGTACGCGCGTCCATCCCACGCCGGAGCTGGAAGGGATGGACCACGAGCTGCTTTTCAGTCCTGGTCAGCGATCCCTTCGCCACGTGCCATCCTCGCGATGTCGCTCCAGGACACCTCGGAGGCGGCCTGGTGACGTCCCATGATCTCCAGGCCGATGCGCTTGAGGACCTCCATTGCGAACGTCAGGTCACGCATCTCCCAGGCCTTCACCGCGGTGGTCTTGGGGTCCGCAGGAACTCTACCCTGCTCGTTCACCGCCAGGGCGATCTGGGAAATCCTGGCGTTGATGATCCGCAGACCGATGGTCGCTCCCTGCAACAGCTCCTGCTCAAATCTAGCCCCCTCCTGCACGTACTTCGCAATCATCTCCTCCCGAATGCGGTCGTACGCCTCCCGGTATGCGTGGTAGCGTTCCTCCTTCCAGTTTTCTTCCTCGGCAAGGCGCGCGAGGGTAAGGAAGGGAACGCCGGTCATGCGGGACACCTTCCGGAGGGTCGGAAACACCCGCTTTCCGTCCGGGTTCACCACCCCGAACACGTACATGGACTTGGCCTTCGCGAGCAGGTCAGGAGTAGGATCCTTTACCCGTTTCATGTCTCCAGAATAACACGGAGGGGGAGGATATTACCTCCCCCAACCCGTGCGGAGAGGCCAGCCGGCCCGGAATCCACTTACCCTCCGCGGCGACGACGCGCCTGCCTCCTCCTCCTCGCTTCCATGGCCCTGCGCGCCTGGGTGACCACGCCACCCCGCCGCCGCCTACGTGCAGCACGCGCGGCCCTACGGGTTTCCCTCCCGGGCTGAGCTGTCCGACCTCTGCGTCGTCCACCACGACGCCGCTGACGCCCCTCACCACGACCGCGGGACCAGACAGTCCACTCTTCGTACATGTAAGCGCTCCTCCTTTCCATCGAACGTCGGTCTCATCATTGCACGCGATAACATGCCGCGTCAAGAGCCTGATCAACGTCAGCTATCAGAGCGTCCGTGTCCGCAAACCCAACATAGAGTCGGGCAACGTCGAGGTCCCCGGAGTAGTACGCAGTGGGGAACTCCCCGCCCCAGTGCACGCTGATGCGGAAATGCTGCAACGCGTTCACGAACCAGTCCCCATGCCCCCTACCGTCGAAGAACACCCCGACGACACCCCCTATGCCGCCCCAACCGCACCTCACCTTCCGCCTCCTCAGGAATTCCACGAGCTTCCGAGCCGTACGTGTGACCCGCTCTATCCTGTTGCGTGCCTCGTGCATGGACGCAAGCAAAACTGGGACATAATACGGGGACATCACGCTCCCCAGCAGCCTTCTGGAGAATCCCCTGATGTACCAGTCCAGCGCCTCGTCCGACGTCCAGAGCGCTCCTCCCTGCACCAGGCCTGCAGAGTAGTACTTCGACAGCGAAGCCCACACAGCTGTGGCACCATGCTCGAGGAATTTCTCTCCGCACGGAGAGGTCGGCGTCACGTCCACGATCACCTTCCCGAACCGCGACCACTCACGCACCTGACCCGGCCGCAGGACGCGGAACGCGTCGTCCACGGACTGGCACAGGACCACCCTGGACTCCCTACCGGACTCCTTCCTGGGCACCCCCTCCACAATCCGCATCCCGCTCATGCGACGCAGCTCATGTGCAAGGTCGAACACTTCGTTGTACACCTCGCCAATGAGGCAGACCTCCCGGGGGTTCAACGCAACAAGGACACATGCACATGCTGACATCCCGGAAGAAAACAGGACACACCGACCGCCCTCCATGGAAGACATCATCTTTTCCAGCTCCCGCACGAACGGGTGAGACACACGGTACCATATCCCTCCCTCCAAGCGGTCGCGGTCCATGTCATGCGCCTCGAGGTTCGGGTAGGATAGCCCAGGGTACAGGTATTCAATCTTCATTTGCTGATCGGCACCCCCCCATGGTGCAACGCACGCAGCACGTCCTGCCGCTTGCGTGCCAGGTATTCCCGGTACTCGCGTCCCCACTCCACGAAGTAGTACTTCCTCCCTATGCGTTCTGCAAACGCAAGGATCTTCGAGCGCACGGACTCCCCTCCGTTCACCAGGACACTGTCGGCATAAACACCGCGCTCGACCAGGTATTTGAAGATGTACCGGCCGCGGATCACATTGAGGTCCTCATTCGACCTCGACTTGCGCCACAGCTGGTAGTTCACGCACAGGGACCTCTGTCTCCCGGTCGTGCGGGCAACCAGCTCCAGCAGGGGGAGAGTGGCTTCCACATAGGGCACAACGTAAATTCCGTGGTCCTGCAGGTACCGCTCCACGTACCTTGTCCTCCAGTGGTTGTAAATCTGGACCGGCAGTGGATCATCGCCCCATATGGTGAACGAAACCCCCAGCACCGCGTAGACACCCCACGCTTTCAGGTCCCGCACGAACTGGCGCAAGCGTCTCCAGACCCTGTCCTCCAGGATCAGGTCCGGCACGAACAGGCTCACGTACCAGCGGTCAGCTTTCAGGTCCGGAAACCTCCCGTCCCCGTACCGGAAGACGTAGGAATACTCCGGACCGCGGTAGGAAGAATACGCACCGCGCTTCACGAAGGCGACCAGTCGCTTCGGGTCCTCCGGGAGCTCCGCGACCATCTCCGGCTTGAGTCTCGGAATCTGGTGCGCGACCGCGTCCGCTACCTTCACCGGATCGGCTGTCCGCAGCACGCGCACCTCCTGATCCGGACCTCTTCCCCGTCCACCTCTTCCGCGGTCTCCTCCACGTACAGGTTCTCCGCAGGCGCGAGTGTCCTGGTATACGCGGTCGGCTGCGGGAACAGGGCTTCGATCTCCTCGCGGGTGAACCCGGTCACCTCCACGTCCTCCAGGTCCCGGAGGAAGTCGGCGAGCTTCTCCAGGTCCCAGTCTCCGCTGATTTTGTTCAGGGCAACGTTCAGCGCACGCGCTTTCCTGTACGGTCCCCTCCACGGGATCACGGGGACCGTCTTCCACCCCGCTAGCTTGGCTGCTTTCCACCTCTGGTGACCACCGATGATCTCCCCGACGTGCTCCTTCTCGGGACCGGCATAGACCACCAGCGGCTGCGGCATACCGAACTCCCTTATGCTGCGGACGAGTGCTTTCAGTTCGCTGCTGGTGATCTGTCTCGGGTTACCCGGCATCTCCCGCAGCTTGTGCACCGGCACATGCTTCACCACGCTTCACCTCCCTCAGGAAGATCCTCAGGAAACGGTACGCGTCCCAGAACGGCACGTCCGCTTCCCACGCACACCTGCGGACCAGCTTCCGGAACTCCTGTGACTTGACGTCAAAGTTGGCGGGAATGTCCCGGCGCATCTTCTTCTGGACGATCTGGTAGACCCTGGCGGGCGAGATCCCGTACCGCTTCGCTAGAGCGCTGATCCTGGCTCCTTCCAGGTACTCGCGGTAGATCCTGGCGTTGCGCTCCTCCACGGGGACAAGACTAGCAGGAGGAACGCAACACAGCAAGGGTTCGCGGGGGGGCTGTGTGAAAGTGCTCAGGGTTCGCGGGGGGGTCTGTGTCGTGAGGGGGTGCACCCGCACGCGCCCACCCAGCTCCTCCTCCGCACACGATTTTCCGCGCGCCCGAGCAAACCAGGCTGGCTGTTACCGAGCGGGGGAGGAAAACCGGCAGGAGGCAAGGTTACCGGGGGATCGGACCCCGGAACCCGGCTAGCGGAGGACCCGGAGGAGGATGGAGAACATCCTCCACCAGGCCCAAATGAGAAGGATCACTCCTCCCCATCCTCCTCGGACTCGGCCCCCTCCTCGGGGGCGGACACGAGCGGGAGGAGCGCCATCAGACGTTCCTCCACAACCCGCAGAACCTCCCTCCTGCGCCCACGTGCACGACGCAGGAGGTCCCGCGCGGTCCCCACCGCGCGGATCAAATCCCGTTCCAGCCCTTCGAGATCGGGACCCCGCGCCACGGCTCACCTCCCTTTTGGGCCGATCCCGTGGGCCCGAATCCACCCGTTTACCACCCGCACCACAGTGGGCGGGTGGTCCCGGATAAGCTCGTACTCCATGACCACTACGGCCTCATCCCAGTCGTCCTCCAGGACGACCAGGAGCTTGCCACCATGCATCTTCCTGAGCCGGAGGACGTAGTCGTCCCCCAGCCAAAAACGCACCGTGTCCCTGCGGAGCTCTCGCTCCGCGGGGCCGAACCGCCTCTCCAACGCACCCAGGGACCGCATCATGACTGCCACCTCCTTCTAGTTTTTTTGGGCAGGGGATCGGACCCTGCCGAGACTCCCCTAAAACGCGATCTCGTTCAGGTACTCGACGATCTCCTCGAGGCTGCGCTTGCGGACGTCCTCGGGGAGGCAGAGGTCGTCCACAGGCACGACCTCCACCCAGTACACGCAGTCCGAGAGGCCGAACTCCTCGTCCGCTTCCTCCCAGTCGCGGATCACGTCCTCAGCCTCCTCCTCCGAGGAGGCGTAACACAGGGGACCGAACCCGTCGCCCCACCGGGCGTCGGGTCCCCATACCACGTAGACGTACATGGCGCACCTCCTTTCATGGATTCGGGCGGGTTTCCCCACCCGACTATCATTCTACCACAGCCAGTTACATTTGTCAAGACCCCCCTTTTAGGGGCCTGACTTGCGACGGGTCGAAGTCGTGTGGGGCGGAGAACCCGTCCACCCACACGGTAACGTGACGTTTCCGACGCAGGACCCTCCACCCGCCCGGGTTGCTCATCGTACCCGGCAGGCGAATGTACACGTCCCGCACCTGCGCCGACACGACCTCCCCGGGGCCAATGGGCGTCATCACCCGCTGGCCCCGGCGGAACACCCTACGCATTCCCCTTCCTCCGCTTCAGGACCTCGAGGAGCGGACGTGCCCGCTCCAGGGTCCCCGAGCGAAGCCTCTCCGCCTTCCTCAGGCGGGCGACCTTCACCTGGGCAGGGTCAGCCACGAACAGCAACTGCCCCCCCCGGATATACAACTGCCCGTTCATCAGCCCGTACTTGAATCGGACCAACTTGGATGCCATGGCTCACCTCCTCTCTCCTCATATGTTACCCCAACGGTCCACCAGCACACAGGTGCCGTCCGGCACCATCAACCACGCCTCGAGCCTCCGGAATCCACGGCGCCTGTAACGCCGCAGGACCCGGAGGACCGCCTCCAGGCCCCCGACCCGGTGGCACTTCACCAGGCGGGGACGGCCGCGAAGGTCGTACACCACGATCCTGAGTTCCATGGCAACCCCTCCTTTTCACTTTTGTAACCCACCAGGGTGGTTCTTGTGTTTGGAAAAATCCCCGGCCTCCCAACAACCTCCCGTCCAAAATAAAGCAGGGAGGATAGGGTAGAATCCCCATCCTCCCCAACTTCCGCTAAGCGTACTTCCGGAGAAACTTCCGAACCACCCTAGCTATACCCGACACCGATTCGCAGCGCTTCGAATCCACCAGTGCTCCGTTCCAGTCACCACGGAGCACGAGCACGTTGTAAAAACCCCGACGAAAGATGTACCACGAGACAAGAACACAGTACCCTCCCGTGGTACTGATCACGAGATAGTACGGGTGCTTTACAAAACGAGCACCCACACGGACAACGTCACCGCGGACCGCTGCGCGGACCGCGGAGAAATCCCCACGCTTCCATTCGTGCTTCTGATACTTCATTCCTCCCCACCTCCTCTACTTCCTGCGCTTCCCTGTTGGGTACTCCCTGATTTGAACCCGTCCGTAGCGAACAGCATCCCTGACCGAACAATACACCCGTCCGTTGCACAGAACATGGTCCACAAAACCGCGGTCCCGTTTGTCCAATTCATCCGCTAGCTCGCAGTCAACCCACCCGTCCCTAGCGGTGGGGACTACCGCGTTGCGCTTTTCCACAAGCGCGACGTAGCATCCGCGGGGTACCAATCGAAGAGCTACTCCCAAGGAAAAGCGCTGCGCTGGAAGGACACCAAGGAGGTTGTACTTTTTGTCTACGATGACCAGGACAAACCTCCCTGCGTCCTCCGCGCAAGATGCAGCACGCAGGATTTGCTTGGGGAGGATACACTCCTTCCCAAGCAGACGATCCAATCTCGTTGTCATCTTCCCCTCCTCCCTTCATGGTGGTTTCAATCCTATTGTAACATAAGCAGTCAACCCCTGGTCCAGGGACCATGGGTCCAGGGACCGCGGGTCCAGGGACCGCTGGTCCAGGGACCACTGGTCCAGGGACCATGGGTCCAGGGACCGCGGGT
>FWWL01001524.1_pt1 | contig 54280 bp, 53 predicted proteins | sample 2228331 | NCBI WGS metagenome assembly FWWL01 (sample SAMEA103939775, study PRJEB20133) | metagenome | reverse complement strand
CGCCGCAAATTCGTCGCCCCGGCGCAGGCCGGTGCCGCCCCGTTTCAGGCGCAGCGCTCACCACATGGCGGCCCCGGCCTCCGCCGGGGCGACGAGGCATTTTGTGAGCGAGTCATGCTGAATCTTTCCGGAATCACCGTCCGCCTTGGCGGGCGCACGATCATCGACCGTGCGAGTGCGGCACTGCCGCCAAAGGGGCGCATCGGCCTGATCGGGCGCAACGGCGCGGGCAAGTCAACTTTGGTCAAGGTCATCGCCGGGATGATTGATCCGGACGAGGGCAGCGCCGATATGCCGCGCGGTGCGCGCCTGGGCTATGTCGCGCAGGAAGCGCCGGCGGGCAAGACGACGCCGTTCGAAACCGTACTGGAAGCCGATGTCGAGCGCGCGGCGCTGATGGCGGAGGCCGAGGGGCTGGAAGACCCCGACCGGCTGGGCGAGATTCACGAGCGGCTGGGCGCGATCGACGCCTATACCGCGCCGTCGCGGGCTTCACGGATCCTGGTCGGGCTTGGCTTTGACGAGGAGGCGCAGCATCGTCCGCTCGACAGTTTTTCGGGCGGGTGGCGGATGCGCGTCGCGCTGGCGGCATTGCTGTTCAGCCAGCCAGACCTGTTGCTGCTCGACGAGCCGTCCAACCACCTCGACCTTGAAGCGGTTCTGTGGCTTGAGGATTTCCTGATTTCCTACCCCGCGACGATCGTGATCGTCAGCCATGAGCGGGATTTCCTGAACAACGTCGTCGACCATATCCTGCACCTCGAGCGCGGCAAGCTGACGCTCTATCCCGGCGGCTATGACGCATTCGAGCGGCAGCGCGCCGAGCGACAGGCGCAGCAGGCGGCGGCGCGCGAAAAGCAGATGGCCGAACGCGCGAAGCTGCAGGACTTCGTCGCGCGCAATTCGGCCCGCGCATCGACTGCCAAACAGGCGCAGTCGCGCGCCAAGGCGCTGGCGAAGATGCAGCCGATTGCCGCGGTGATGGATGATCCGACGCTGGCGTTCGGCTTTCCCGATCCCGACCAGTTGCGCCCACCGCTGATCACGCTCGATCATGCCAGTGTCGGCTATGGCGGAACGCCGATCCTGTCGCGGCTGAACCTGCGGATCGATCCCGACGACCGCATCGCGCTGCTCGGGCGCAACGGCAATGGCAAGACGACGCTGGCGCGGCTGCTGGCGGCGCAGCTGACGCCGATCGAGGGCGAGAAGGCGGCTTCGGCGAAGATGCGAGTCGGCTATTTCACCCAGTATCAGGTCGAGGAACTGCATAGCGACGAAACGCCGTTCGACCATATGCAGAGGCTGATGGACGGCGAGAAGCCCGCGGCAGTGCGCGCGCAGCTCGGGCGGTTCGGCTTTGCCGGCGACAAGGCGATGACCAAGGTCGGCAAGCTGTCGGGCGGCGAGCGCGCGCGGCTGGCGTTGGCGCTGATCACCCGCGACGCGCCGCACATGCTGATCCTCGACGAGCCGACCAACCACCTTGATGTCGATTCGCGTGAGGCGCTGATCCAGGCGCTGACCGCCTATCAGGGTTGTGTCGTGATCGTCAGCCATGACCGGCACATGATCGAGATGACCGCCGACCGGCTGGTGCTGGTCGATGGCGGGACGGCGCGCCCGTTCGACGGGAGCATCGAGGATTACATCGCCTTCGTGCTGGCGAAGGAGCCGAAGGCAGAAGGCGCGGCGAAGGGCGGCAACCGCAAGGATGCGCGGCGCGAGGCGGCCGAGGCGCGCGAAAAGGGCAATGCGATGCGCAAGGCTGCGAAGGCGGCGGAGACGGAGCTGGCCAAGCTGCAGGAAAAGCTGAGCGCGATCGATCGGGCGATGTTCGATCCGTCGAGTGCCGCGCCGGAGTTCACCAAGCTCACGATGACCGAGCTGATGAAGCAGCGCGGCGTTGTGGTGAAGGCGATCGAGGCGGCGGAAGCGACGTGGCTGGAGGCGCAGGAAGCGCTGGAGGGGATGGCGGCTTGAATTTCCACCGCTCATGCTGAGCTTGTCGAAGCATCGTCCTTCTTTCGACGCGCGAAGAAAGTACGGCCCTTCGACAAGCTCAGGGCGAGCGGAGTAGGGAGGCAGGCGTGCCCATTTCCGTCGTCCACCACCCGCTTTACGTCGCGCCGGCCCCTGCGCGCAGCCAGTATCAGTGGAACAAGAATGGCCTCGTCCGCGACCTGTTGCGCGATCTCGGCGACGCGCTGGAATGGCATGAGCCTGAGCCGATGCCGCGCGAGTGGATCGAGGCGGTGCATGATCCCGATTATGTCGCCGAGGTGATCGAGAGCCGCGTGCCGCGTGAGAAGGAGCGGCGGATCGGCTTTCCGGTGACGCCGGAGGTCGCGGCGCGGGCGCTGGCGGTGCCGGGCGGCACCTACGCCGCGGCGAAGATTGCGCAGCAGCGGGGCTTTGCCGCGAATACCGCCGGGGGCAGCCATCATGCGCTGCACGCGACCGGCGCGGGGTTTTGCGTCTTCAATGACCTTGCCATTGCCGCGCACCGGCTGGCGGAGGAGGGCGAACGGGTGCTGATCGTCGATTGCGACGTGCATCAGGGCGACGGTACCGCGGCGCTGACCGCCGGGCGCACCGACATTGCGACCTATTCGATCCATGCCGACAAGAATTTCCCGGTGCGCAAGGCGCGCTCGACGCTCGACGTCGCGCTGCCCGATAACGTCGATGATGCGCGATATATGGAGGCGCTGACCACCACTCTGCCGGGGCTGGTCGATGCGTTCGAGCCGACGATCCTGCTGTATCAGGCCGGGGTCGATCCATGGGAGGGTGACCGACTGGGGCGGCTGGCGCTGAGCCTGGAAGGGTTGATCGTGCGCGACTCATGGATCGCGACGCTGGCGCGGCGGCGCGGCCTGCCGCTCGCGAGTGCGCTGGGCGGGGGATATGGCGTCGATGCGATGGAGGTGTCGGCGCGGCACGTTGCGTCGATCATGGCGCTGGGCGGAGCGCCCTAAAAGAAGCGGTTGCAACCGCGCGCCATCCTTCTAACCTTGTCGACACACCGTCCCGCAGAGGATGGGACGACATTGCAGGAAGAGACTGAATGGCCACAGCCGCCCATCAGGTCACGCCCGAAGAGGCTTCCGCCAATCCGCCGCCCGAGGCGGTGGTCGTCCGATTTGCCGGGGATAGCGGCGACGGGATGCAGCTGACCGGCGGGCAGTTCACCCTGTCGACCGCGCTGGCGGGCAACGACCTTGCCACCTTCCCCGATTTCCCCGCCGAGATCCGCGCGCCGCAGGGGACGTTGTTCGGGGTCTCCGCTTTCCAGATCAATTTTGGGTCGGCGGCGATCGAGACGGCGGGCGATGCGCCCGATGTGCTGGTTGCGATGAACCCAGCAGCGCTCAAGACCAATGTCGGCGATCTGAAGCCCGGTGGCCTGATCATTGCGGATGAGGGGGAGTTCAACAAGCGCAACCTCGACAAGGCGAAATACGCCGAGAACCCGTTGGAGGACGGCAGCCTGGCCAAATGGCAGCTGCTCAAGCTCAATATCTCGCAGCTGACGCTGGATGCCGTGAAGCCGTTCGGGCTTGGCAACAAGGAAGCGTTGCGCTGCAAGAATATGTGGACGCTGGGGCTGGCGCTGTGGATGTTCGACCGTGAGCGCGGGCCGCTGATCGACTGGCTCAAGACCAAGTTCGCCAAGGCGCCTGAGCTGGCTGAGGCGAATATCGCCGCGCTCAATGCCGGCCATGCCTATGGCGAGACCGCCGAGCTGGGCGCGCTGGGCATTGCTCAGGTGCATGTGCCCGCGGCGCCGGTGGAGCCGGGGCTGTACCGCACGGTGACGGGGGCCGAGGCGATTTCGATGGGGCTGGTCGCGGGGGCGCAGCTGGCCGGGTTGCCGATGTTCTTTGGCGGCTATCCGATTACGCCGGCGTCGGCGATCCTGCATTATTTGAGCCGGTTGAAGGAGTTCGGGGTCACCACCTTCCAGGCAGAGGACGAGATTGCGGCGATCGCGTCGGCGCTCGGCGCGTCCTATGCGGGGCAGCTGGGCGTTACCTCATCGTCGGGGCCGGGCATTGCGCTGAAGGGCGAGGCGATGGGCCTTGCGATCATGACCGAGCTGCCGCTGATCATCGTCAATTCGCAGCGCGGCGGGCCGTCGACGGGTCTTCCGACCAAGACCGAGCAGTCGGACCTGTTTCAGGCGGTCTATGGCCGCAACGGCGATGCGCCGATGCCGGTGCTCGCGACGCGCTCCGCCGCGGATTGCTTCGACGTGGCGATCGAGGCGGTGCGGATCGCGACGCAGTATATGACGCCGGTGATGATCCTGACCGACGGCTATATCGCCAATGCGGCCGAGCCATGGAAGGTGCCGGACATGAGCGGCTACACGCCATTCCCGGTGACGTTCAAGACCGATGCGCCGGGCGAGGGCGAGAAATTCATGCCCTATGCGCGCGACGAGAAACTGGCGCGGCCCTGGGTCAAGCCGGGGACGCCGGGCCTGCTGCATCGGATCGGCGGGATCGAGAAGCAGGTCGGCACCGGCAACCTCGATTATTCGGCCGAAAATCATCAGGCGATGACCAATATCCGCCGCGACAAGGTGGCGGGGATCGATGTCCCGGATCAGGCGATCGAGCAGGGCGCGCCGGGCGGGAAGCTGGTGGTCGTCGGCTGGGGATCGACCTATGGCCCAATCACCCAGGCGGTGCGGCGGGCGCGGCGCAAGGGGCTGGATGTGTCGCACATTCATATCCGCCACATCTGGCCGCTGCCGGGGAATTTGGGTGATTTGCTGAAGGGTTACGCGAAGGTGCTCGTACCCGAGATGAACACCGGGCAGCTCAAGACAGTGCTGCGCGATCAGTTTCTGGTCGATGCGCGGCCGTTGAACAAGGTGTCGGGGCAGCCGTTTCGCATTCATGAGATCGAGGCGGCTATTGAGGGGGCGCTGGCATGAACGAGTTCCTTGGACGTCTTGTCTTTGAAGTGATTGGCGAAGGCATTGCGATGCTCTTCAAGCCATTCTTCAAACGACGTCTAGCGGTATCGCATTCCACTTCCCCCGAAGTTGCGACGAAGCGCAGCCGCAGGCGCCGGAAAGGGCAGGCATGAACGAGATCACCACCATCCGCCCGTCGACCCCCAAGGATTGGGAGACCGATCAGGAGGTCCGCTGGTGCCCCGGCTGCGGCGACTATGCGATCCTGAAGGCCGTGCAGCGGACGATGCCGGAAATCGGCGCGACGCCGGAGAATACGGTGTTCGTGAGCGGCATCGGCTGCTCGTCGCGCTTCCCTTATTACATGGAAACCTACGGCTTCCACACCATCCATGGCCGCGCGCCGGCGGTGGCGACGGGGGTGAAGCTGGCCAATCCCGACCTCGACGTCTGGATCATCACCGGCGATGGCGATGGGCTGAGCATCGGTGGCAACCACACGATGCACCTGCTGCGTCGCAATCTCGATTGCCAGATCCTGTTGTTCAACAACGAGATCTATGGCCTGACCAAGGGCCAATATTCGCCGACCAGCCGCGAGGGGACGCGGTCGCCCTCCACTCCGTTCGGGTCGGTCGATCACCCGGCCAAGCCGTGCGCGTTCGCGCTGGGGTCAGGCGCGCGGTTCATTGCGCGCGGGATCGACGTGAACAAGAACCTGCCGAGCGTGCTCAAGGCAGCGCATGCGCACAAGGGCGCGGCGTTCGTCGAGATTTTCCAGAACTGCATCGTGTACAATGCGGACGTGTTCGCGTCGTTCGTCGACAAGGCCAATGCCGGGCATCAGCTGTGGGTCGAGCATGGCAAGCCACTGGTGTTTGCGGGCGGGACCAAGGGGCTGGCGCTGGATGTCGAGCGGCTGACGCTGAAGGTGGTCGATATCGTCGATGGCGATGTGTCGGGCGTAGTGGTGCACGACCAGACCAATCGCGGGCTTGCGCATATGCTGGTCGAGATGCCGTTCGGGCCGTTCCCGATGGCGCTGGGCGTGATCTATGACGACCCCGCGCCGACCTTCGAAAGCGCGGTGGTGGCGCAGAACCGCGCGGCGAGCGAGGGCAAGATTCCGGACCTGCAAAAGCTCGTCAGCAAGGGCCAGACCTGGCAGGTCGACAAGGAACCGCGCGACGCATAGGGCACCTGCCTTATGGACAATCTGACACACAGCATGATCGGTGCTGCGCTGGGGCAGGCGGGGCTGAAGAAGCTGTCGGGCCTGGGCATGCCGACGTTGATCATCGCGGCGAACATTCCCGATCTGGACGCGGCGTGTACCGTTTACGGCATCCAGTCGCTGGAGATGCGGCGCGGGCTGACGCATGGGCCGATCGCGATGCTGGTGCTGCCGGTATTGCTGACCGCGATCATGGTCGGGTTCGACCGCTGGCAGGCGCGGCGGGGCAAGCGGCCCGAGGCGCGCTCGCCGGTGCGTCCGTGGCATTTGCTGCTGTTGGCGTTCATCGGCACGCTCAGCCACCCGGCGTTCGATTGGCTCAACAATTACGGGGTGCGGCTGCTCGAGCCGTTTGCGTCGACCTGGTACCATGGCGACAGCATCTTCATCATCGACGTGTGGATGTGGGCGGCGCTGATCGGCGGCTATCTCTGGTCGCGCGCGGCCGAGCGGCGCGGGGGGGACTGGTGGCGGCGCGGCGCGATCCTGCTGACCGGGCTGTCGGCCTACATCCTTGGCAATGGCGTGCTGACCGGGGTGGCGGAGGCGCGGACGGCGGCGTGGGTGCGCAGCGCATATGGTATTACTCCCGAACTGGTGGTCGCCAGCCCGATGCCGCTGGCATTCTGGCAGCGCGAGATGCTGTGGCGCGGTGACGGACGGCGCGGGCGGCGGGTGATCAACCTGGCCGAGGGGGTGCTGCCGTCGGTGTTCGCGCTTGAGACGAGCGGCCCCGATCCGATCGGGATGGACGATCCCCGCATCGCGGTTGCGGCCCAGCGCGACCCCAAGGTCCGCGCCTTCCTGTTCTGGTCGCGCATGCCGTTCGCAGTGCCTCAGCCCGATGGCAGCCTGATGCTGGGCGATCAGCGGTTCGGGAATGACGCGATACGCAGTCGGTTCAGTGTAGCGATACCGGCGGAGGGAGTGGCCAAGTGACCAGCATTCTGTGGTTTCGCCGTGACCTGCGCCTGTCGGATCAGGCGGCGTTGATTGCGGCGGCGGGGGAGGGTCCGGTGGTGCCGGTCTATATCCTCGACGATGAGACGCCCAAGCATCGCGCGATGGGTGGGGCGTCGCGCTGGTGGCTGCACCATAGCCTGGCGAGCCTCGACGCGGCGCTGCGGGAGAAGGGATCGCGGCTGATCCTGCGCCGGGGCAAGTCGGACGTGGTGCTGGCGGCGCTGGCGGAGGAGGTGGGGACGAAGCGCGTGCATTGCATCCGCCACTATGAACCTTGGTGGCGCAACGCCGAGCGGGCGGTGACGAAGCAGCTGGAGCTGGTGTGTCATGACGGCAATTACCTCGCCCCGCCGGGATCGGTGACGACCGGATCGGGCGAGCCGTACAAAATCTACACGCCGTTCTGGCGCGCGTTGCAGCAGCGGATGCCGCCGGCGCCGCCGGCGAACCGGCCGCGCGATATACCGGCTCCATCGCATTGGCCGAAGTCGGACCGGCTGGAGGATTGGGCGCTTTTGCCGACCAAGCCGGACTGGGCGACCGGCTTTGCCGGTTGGGAGCCGGGCGAGGCGGGCGCGCGCAAGCGGGTCGATGCGTTCGCCGACAAGGCCGCGGATTACGACCGCACACGCAACCTGCCGTCGATCGAGGGAAGCTCGCGGCTGAGCCCGCATCTGCATTTCGGTGAGGTGTCGCCGTCTTACGTCTGGCACCGCGTGGCGGATGCAGGTGGATCGGTCGACGTGTTCCTGAGCGAGATCGGCTGGCGCGATTATGCGCAGAATGTGATCCTGCAATTCCCCGATTATGCCGCGAAGAATGCGCGGGAGAAGTTCGACGCGATCCCGTGGCGCGATTTCCGCTCGTCGGGGGTGCGCGACGACTTCGACGCCTGGACCAAGGGGCGGACCGGCTATCCGATTGTCGATGCCGGGATGCGGCAGCTCTGGGCGACCGGGTGGATGCACAATCGCGTGCGGATGATCGCGGCGAGTTTCCTGATCAAGCATCTGCTGATCGACTGGCGCGAGGGGGAGCGCTGGTTCTGGGATACGTTGGTCGATGCCGATTACGCGAGCAATGCGGTCAACTGGCAATGGGTGTCGGGGACGGGGATCGATTCGAACATGTTCGTGCGGATCATGGCGCCGCTGTCGCAGTCGGAGAAGTTCGATGCGGCGGGTTATATCCGCCAATGGGTGCCCGAACTGGCGCGGCTGCATGACGACGTGATCCATGATCCCGAGGAACATGGGCGGCGGCCGAGCGACTATCCGCGCAAGATCATCGGGCATCGCGAAGCGCGCGAGCGGGCGCTGGCGGCGGTGCGGGGGATTTAGCTTCGCTCAATCCTCCCCGGAACGGGGAGGGGGACCGCCGCGAAGCGGTGGTGGAGGGGGCCCGAGGCAGGCGATGGCTTCGCGGAGGGCCCCCTCCGTCAGCGCTGCGCGCTGCCACCTCCCCGTGCCGGGGAGGATTTCTTGGCCAATTCAACCTTGCCCGACTCGTGTTGGCCGTGGTTGTTGCGCGCGTGAACCAGACTTCTACCCGCAATCGTGGCCGTCGTGACGGATCGAACCTCCGTGGCGCAGTGGGCGCGATGATTGCGGGTATTGCCGAGCCGTGGCTGCACCGCCTGCTCGACCGGATCGATGCGGGACTCTCTGAAGGGTCGATTGCGGCGACCTTGCCGGGCGGCATGCAGCGGCGACTGGGCGGGCGGGCGCCGGGGCCGGAGGCGGTGGTGGTGATCCGCAGCTGGCGCGCCTTGTGGCGGCTGGCGACCGGCGGCTCTGCGGGCTGGTATGAAGCGTGGGCGGCGGGCGAATGGACCAGCCCCGATCCGGTGCCGTTGTTCGACCTGTTCGTGCGCAACCGCGCGACGCTGGGCAATGCCGGGCGCGCCGGGGGCGTGGGGCGGATCGCGAAGCGGGTGTGGCACGCCTTCCAGCGCAATTCGCGGACCGGATCGCGGCGCAACATCGCCTATCATTACGATCTGGGGAATGATTTCTACGCGCCGTGGCTGGACGCCAGCATGACCTATTCGAGCGCGCTGTTCGCGCCGGGCGTGGCGTCGCTGGCGGAGGGGCAGGCGGCGAAGCTGGCGGCGGTGCTGGAGCGGACCGGGACTGGGCCGGGCGACCGGATCCTCGAGATCGGGTGCGGCTGGGGATCGTTTGCCGAACTGGCGGCGCGCGGCGGGCGGCAGGTGCATGGCATCACGCTGTCGGCGGAGCAGAAAGCCTATGTCGAGGCGCGGATGGCGCGGGCGGGGCTGGACGGGGTTACGGTTGGCCTGACCGATTATCGCGACGTCACCGGTGTGTTCGACGCGGTGGCGAGCATCGAGATGGTCGAGGCGGTGGGGCAGGATTACTGGCCCGCCTATCTGGCCACGATCGCGCGGGTGCTGAAACCCGGTGGGCGCGCGGCCATCCAGTATATTGCGATCGATGATGCGATCTTTGACGCCTATGCGCGCAATGTCGATTTCATTCAGGCCTATGTCTTCCCTGGCGGGATGCTGTTGTCCGAGAGCCGGTTCCGCGCGATTGCGGAGGCGCAGGGATTGCACTGGAGCGATCAGCAGAATTTTGGGGCCGATTATGCCCAGACGCTGAAGCTGTGGCGGGAGGCGTTCGACGCGGCGGTGGCGGAGGGGCGGCTGCCCGCCGAATTTGATTCCCATTTCATCGATCTGTGGCGCTATTACCTGATGTATTGCGAAGGCGGGTTTCGCGGCGGGGGCATCCATGTCGCGCAGGTCACGCTGATCAAAGACTAGGGGAGAGCGATGATGCGGGCATGGGGAGTAGCGCTGGGCGCACTGGCATTGGCGGGCTGCGCTGCGGGTGCAGGGACGCCGCCGCCCGCCACTCAGGCCGCCGCGCCGCAGGATGTGGCGAAGCTGCGCCAGGTTGGCGCCGCCGTGCTGTTCTGGTCGCAGGAAGAGCGGTTCAAGAACTTCCCGGCGATGGAGACGATCTTCCCCGGCACCACCGCCAAGGCCGGGCGAAAGGTCCGCGCGCTGCCCAACGGCGCGCCGCTGCCGATCGCGGAGGCGGATGTGTCGGCGTTCATGGCGGCGCAGAACATGACCGGGCTGCTGGTACTGCAGGATGGCAAGGTGCGGCTGGAGCGATATGCGCGCGGCTATGGGCCGGAGGGGCGCTGGACGAGCTTTTCGGTGGCGAAGTCGGTGACATCGACATTGGTCGGGGCGGCGATCAAGGACGGATACATCAAGTCGATCGACGATCCGGTGACGCGCTACATCCCCGATCTGGCCGGTGCCGGCTATGATGGGGTCACGATCCGCCAGCTGCTGACGATGACGTCGGGGGTGAAGTGGAATGAGGATTACACCAACCCGAATAGCGATGTGGCCCGGATGTTTGCCGAGGCGGTTCCGGCGGGGCAGGACCCGACCGTCTTCTATATGCGCAAGCTGCCGCGTGAGAGCGATCCGGGGGTGAAGTTCGTCTACAAGACCGGTGAGACCAATCTGATCGGCGTGCTGGTGCGCCGCGCGACGGGCAAGTCGCTATCGGCCTATCTCGAAGCGAAGATCTGGAAGCCGTACGGCATGGAGCGCGATGCGTTCTGGATGACCGACCAGACCGGCGCGGAAGTGTCGGGATGCTGCCTGTCGGTGTCGCTGCGCGATTATGGCCGCATCGGCCAGATGGCACTGGAGGGCGGGAAGGGCATCGTGCCGGCCGGCTGGTTTGCGGACGCGACCAAGGCGCAGGTGAGCTTTCCAGGCGGCGGCTATGGCTATCAATGGTGGGTTCCCGCGGGCGGCATCTTCGCGGCGCAGGGCATTTTCGGGCAATCGATCATCGTCGATCCGGCGAACAAGCTGGTGATGGTCACCAGCGCGGCGTGGCCGCGTGCGAGCGATCGGGCGCTGGCGCAGGAGCGGTTGGCGTTTGCGATGAAGGTGCAGGCGGCGGCGAAGGAGTAGCGCTGGCGGCATCTCGTCGCTGAAAGGCTAGTGTGACCTCAAGCGTCACCCCCGTGAAAGCGGGGGCCCATCACCGGGGCTTGCCGCCTGTTACACCGGCGCGATGTGCCGATCGGGCAGGAGATGGGCCCCCGCTTTCGCGGGGGTGACGGCTAATCTCGTGTCCTCACTATTCCGGGATATCCCACGTCACGCGGGGAGCGCCCCGGCGTCAGCCCCGCAGCCGCTCGATCGCCTGCGCCAGCGCGACGTAGAGCTTGCCCATGTCGGACGAAAGCAAGGTCACGCCCAGCGGCGCGCCGTCGCGCAGGGCGAGGACCTGACGCAGCATCGCTTCGAAATCATGGATGTAGCGGTTGACCTGCTCGCGGAAGTCGGGATCGCCCTCGTACAGCGAGGAGACTTCGCGTGCCTGGCCGCTGTCGAGCAGGCGGACGGCGCGGCGGGTGAAGACGCCGCGGTCCCCCTTCAGATACGCCGCCCAGGCGCTGTCCGACACTTCGTGGGCAAACGCCTTGGAGATGTCGATCGAGGCGGAGTTGAGCGCTTCAACCAGCAACGAAACGCGGCGCGCGAAATTGTCGCGGTCGGCATTTTCGCGCTCGGCGCGGGCTTCGTCGATGCGCGCCTCGACCTGCGCCGAGGCGTCGTTGATCGACAGCATCTGTTGGGCGAGCCGTTCGCTGGCGCGGGCTGCGGCGTTGACTGCGCCTTGGGTCACCTCGCCCAGCTCGATCAGCTGGGTGCGGACGCTGGCATCGAGCGCGCGGCGCAGCGCGGCCGAGCCGGCGTCTTCGAGCTGGCGGGTCGCTTCGGGCACGATGCTCGCGAGCGCGGCGCGGGCCTGATCCGACGCGGCGTTGGCGGTTTCGCGGATGCGGAGCAGCGCGTCGACCAGCTGGGGAGCAGCGTCTTCGGCGAAGCGGCGGGCATTGGCGATGGCGCGGTCGACGACATCCTCAAGCTGCGCGGTCTTTGCCTGACCGTCTTCGAGCGATTCGAGCAACGATGCCTGAGTCTTCGCCAACATGTCGCGCTGGGTGCGCACGACGTCGGCGATGGCTTCGATCGCGTCATGCGTGCTTTCCGCTGCAGTGACGAGCGCAAGCAGTTCGGGTTTCGACGCAGCGATAACGCCACGGGTCGCGCCGATCCGCTGTTCGAGCCGCACCAGCGCTTCGGGCATGGTCTCGTCCATCTCGCGCGCCGAGGCATCAAGCGCGGTGAGCAGGTCTTCGGCAGTGGCGATCACGCGGCGGGCAGTCTCATCGCCGTCGCGCAACGTCGCGGTCATCGCGCTGGCGGAACTGTCGAGCGCGCTGATCGACGCGGACAGCGCCTGCGTGCGCTCCATGCCGTGGCTGTGCAGCGATGCCAGCTGACCATCGGCCTGGGCGATCCCGCCGGTGACCGAGGCGAGCAGGATGTCGACGCGGGTCTGTTCCTCACCCAGTCGGTCGGCGATGCGGCCGATCGTTTCCTCGACTTCGCCGATGCGCGCGCCGACCGTGTCGATGCTGTCGCGCCCGGCCTTGTCGAGCGAGGCCTGATTGGCGGCGAGCATGGCAAGCATCGCCTCGCCCTGCGCGGCGATGCCCTTGCGTGCTTCGTCCACTGCGGCGGCGGCGCGGTCGAGCATGGCGTCGACCGTTTCGGACATGCTGGCGGCGACGCCCTCCAGCTTGGTGCCGGCATTCTCGCTGGTCGCTTCCATCCGCGCGATGTGCGCGGCGAGGCGCTGCGCGGCACCACCGGCAATGTTGTCTGCCTCACGTCCGCGTTCGGCCAATGCCGCAAGCTGTGCATCGAGTGCGGAGGCGTGTTCGCTGGCCTTCATGCCCGCCGCATCGAGCGTCGCGGCCATGCCGGTCATCTCTTCGTGCGCGCGGGGCAGCGAGGACAGGACGATGCCGACGCTTTTTTCGGCGGAGCTGCTGCTATCGACCAGTTTCTGCGCGCTGTCGGACACGGCGCGCGCTTCGGCTGCCATGCCGTTGGAGATCGCCTGAAGCCGTTCGGCAGCGCGGTCGCCCATCGCCATCAGCGCGGTGGTCTGATCGGCGAGTTCGGCGCGGTTCGCCTCGATCTTGCGCGACAGGGTGGCGACGACGCGTTCCAGGCTCGCTGCCTCGGCGCGCATGGCGCGGGCGGTCTGGCCGAACCGGCGCGCCTCGGCCGCGCTGTTGCGCTGGGCGAGCAGCCACAGGATGCCGATGAGCGCCGGCGGCACGCAGAGCGCGGCGATCAGCTGAACCAGCTGCGCCGGGGGCGGCGGGGCGGCGAAGACCGGCTGGAGCAGCCAGCCGGCGACCCCCAGCCATGCAACGACCAGCCCGAGCGCGAGCGTCGCGGCCAGCCACGGCGTACGCAGCGCCTGTGGCGCGTCATCCTCCGCGTCATCGGCTGGGGGCGCCGCTTCGACCGATGCTGGCGCCTCTTCGACGAGCAGCAGTGCGTCGTCCTCGTCGTCGAGCGGACGCGGTCCGATCTTGTTCGTTCCCCCGTTCATCGTCCCGGTTTAGCACAGTCGCCCCGCCGTCGCCTAGCATTGTGAAACCACTCATTAAGCACGGCGAATCTAGAGTCGGGCATGGCGTATGATCCCGGTGCAATCGATGCGACTCTGGCGGCGGCGGTGGGCGATGAGCCCGGGCTGATCGCGGAGCTTCGCGGGGCGTTCCTCGAAAGCGCAAAGCGCGCGCTGGAGGGGCTGGCCAAGGCCGATGACCCGGAGGGCTGGCGCAGTGCGGCGCTGCGGCTCAAGGGGCTGGCGGCAAGCTTCGGCGCGATCCGCCTGATGGCGCTGGCGCAGGATGCGGCGGATGCGCCGGCGGGCGACCGCGCGGTGCTGCGCAAGATCGAACGCGCGGTGGAGCGGCTCTGACCCGGCAAGCAGTGCGCGCTGCGCAACCAGGCTTTCGACGGACGGCTCACCCGCTTCGACCAACGTGCCTTGCGTCAGTGGCATAGGAACGGGCGATCACGTTAGATGGCGTGATGGCCGATCATGCTCATGCGCCCTCCCGATATACGGTCCCGCCGCGCGTTGCGGTGCTGTCGATCATCGGCTTCTGGGCGTTTTACTATGTCAGCGTCACGCTGCGCGCCTGGATCATGGATTACCCGGATCACTGGGTGATGCTCGACAATCGCGCTTGGGTGTCGCTGTTCGGGATCGGCTTCACCACGCTGATGTATCTGGCGCTGCGTCCACTGGAGCAGCGCAGCCTGCGCTTGCGGGTCGCGGCGGCATTCCTGTTCGCCGCAGTGTCGTCCACGGCATATTCGACGGTCAACTACCTGTCCTTTTATGTCGTCGACCCAAAGCCCGAACTGGAAAAGTCGGACGCGGAGAAGTCCGCGACGCACACGGCGCAGGAGAAGCATGAAGAGGAGAAGGGGCCAGCCCACCTGATCGCCGACAACGCGATCCACTGGTATTTCTTCAACCTCGCTTGGGCGATTCTCTACCTCGCCTTGTCTTACGCCGGAGCGGTGCGCGCGTCGGAGCGGGAGGCGGCGCGGCTGCGCACCGCGGCGCAGACCGCCGAGCTGCGCGCGCTGCGCTATCAGGTGAACCCGCATTTCCTGTTCAATACGCTCAACTCGATCTCGTCGCTGGTGATGACCGGGCGGCGCGAGGACGCCGAAACGATGATCCTCAACCTGTCGACCTTTTTCCGCACCAGCCTGTCCGCCGAGCCGACCGAGGATGTGCCGCTGTCCGAAGAGATCGCGCTGCAGCGTCTGTATCTGGAGATCGAGGCGGTGCGTTTTCCCCAGCGGTTGCGTAGCGTGTTCGACATCGCGCCCGAGGCCGAGCGTGCGTGTGTGCCCGGGCTGTTGCTCCAGCCGCTGGTCGAAAATGCGATCAAGCATGGCGTGGCACCCGCGCGTCGTCCGGTCGAGGTCCGCGTTCGTGCGCGGATCGAAGGCGCCATGCTCGTGATTTCGGTGATCGACGACGGCGAAGGCGTACAGGGGGCGAACGGCACGTGCGTCGGCCTGCGCAACGTTCGCGACCGGCTGACGGTGCGGTTCGGCGAGGCAGCAACGCTCGAGGCCGGGCCGCGCGCCGAGGGTGGGTTTGCCGTGATCATCCGCATACCGGTGACGACTCATGTCTGTTGAACGGTTGCGCACGCTGATCGTCGATGATGAGCCGCTGGCGGTCGAGCGGATGCAGATCTTGTGCGCGGGGCTGGAGCAGGTCGATCTGGTCGGCACGGCGGTGGATGGCGATGCGGCGCTGCGTTTGATCGACGCGTTGAAGCCCGATCTGGTCCTGCTCGATATCGCCATGCCGCAGTGCGACGGGATGTCAGTCGCAGCAGCGCTGGCGCGTGTGTCGCACCGTCCGGCGGTGATCTTCTGCACGGCATTCGATCAGCATGCGGTGGCGGCGTTCGAGGTGGCGGCGGTCGATTATGTGCTGAAGCCGGTCAGCGCCGACCGGTTGGCGCGCGCGGTCGCGCGTGCGGTCGAGGTGCGCGGATTAAAGGACGATGCGCCAGCACCACCGTCGTCGCGCTGGATCGAGGATTTCTGGGTGCCGCACCGGTCGGAAATGATCCGGATCAGCGCCAGCGACGTCGAGCGGATCGATGCCGAGCGCGACTATATGCGGCTGAGCGTCGGCGGACGCAGCTATCTGATCCACCAGACGATCAGCGAGCTCGAGCGGCGGCTGGATCCCGAGCGCTTCATCCGGTTGCACCGATCGGTGATCGTGCGGCGCGACCGGATCGTGAAGCTGCGTCATGACGGACTGGGAGCGTGGTATGCTGAGCTCGTCGATGGGGCCAGCGTGCGGATCGGGCGCACCTATCAGGCGGCGGCCAAGGCGATCCTGGCCGGACGATAAGCGCATAACGCAAAAAGGCCCCGCCCGGCGGGTGCGCCGGGCGGGGCAGGACGATGTCAGGGAGCTACTCTGACATTCTGGTCGCGCGCTGCCAGCTGCCGCGTCGCTGCACTGCGGAGGGCGAATTCGATCGATGGACGCGCGGATTCGAGCGCCTTGGCCACGCAACGGTCGTGCGCGCGGGCGCCGGTCAGGTCGCGATAGTCGGGACGGCCGCCGCAAACGGTTATGGCGGCATGCGCGATCCGGCGTTCGAGCGTCTTCTTCCCGGCAGCGGTCGTCAGGTTGAGATCGGCATAGCGGACCGTCGCCGACTTGCCGGGGCCGGCCGCAGCTGGGAGCGAAAGGAGCAGCACGGCACCGAGTGCGGCGCTGCGAGACAGGGTGGCGAACATCACGGACCTCTTTGGGTTCATCGCGTTCGGGGGGCTGAACGCAGGTCCGGGTTAGGCGGGGTGGGGGATGCGGGCGACGCTGTATCGACCGACGCATTGGGTCCGTCGATCAGGTCCGTTCATCGGGGCCAAACGCCGTTCATCATCGACAAGCAGCGGGTGTCGCGCGCGAACAGGGCAAGAAAAAAAGGGCGCCCCCGCAGGGACGCCCTTTCGATTCGACCGGCTCAAGCGAGCCGGGAGGCCGAACCGGAATTAGCCAGCGACGTTGTCGGCAGCGGCTTCCAGGTTGTCGGCAGCGTTCTCAGCAGCGTCCTCGACGACTTCGTTGGTCGCGTTGTCGGCCATCATTTCCATGTTGTCGGCTTCGGCTTCCATGGCGTCAGCGACGTTCTCGGCGGTGTTGTTCGCGGCAGGCGTGTTGCAAGCAGCGAGCGACATCAGGCCGGTCGCGGCAGCGACGATGAGAATCTTCTTCATTCGTTTGCTCCCAAGCAAAGCTATTTCGGTTCGCCCCGGCCCGATTGCCGTGCGAGTTAGTCGGAATAGCGCCCGTTACGCGTCCGTCAATGGAAATTCATCTGTCAGCAAGGTTTGCGGCCACCCGAAATGGTGCGCTGCATCACTTGACTGGGCCGATTTCCTCCGGCGCGTTCGCTACCACGGCGAGCATTGCGGTCCATGCCGCAACATTTTGGCGCAATTGTGCCGGATCGACCTTGTCGAGCGTGTCGTCGGGCGTGTGGTGGAGGTCGAAATAGCGGCTGCCGTCCTGTTGCAGGTCGATTCCCGCCACGCCGGATGCGATCAGAGCAGAGACATCCGCACCGCCGCTGGCGCGCTCGCGACCCCGGCTGATTCCGAGCGGGGCGAGCGCTGCCGCGACCCGGTCCCCGACCGGCTTGGCGCTATCGGGCAGCTTGAAATCGACTCGCCAGACGCGGTCCGCGCCGAAATCCGATTCGGCGGCGAGCGCATGGTTTTCCTCCTTGTGCGCATCGAAATAGGCCTTTCCGCCGAACACGCCGACCTCTTCCGCGCCCGCCCACAGGATGCGAATCGTGCGGCGCGGGGTGCCGGCGTCCATGATCCGCTTGGCTGCGGCGGCAACGATGCCGCAGCCGGTGGCGTCGTCGAACGCGCCGGTGCCGAGATCCCAGCTGTCGAGGTGGCAGGCGACGATGACCATGCCGGCGGCCGGATCGCTGCCCGGCACTTCGGCGATGATGTTGCCCGATTCGGTGGTGCCGATCTGGCGCGGGGTGAGGGTCAGCTTCACCATGACCGGCTGGCCTCGCTTCAGGATTCGCTCCAGCTGCTCGGCATCGGGCAGCGACAAAGCGGCCGCGGGAATCGGGGTTACGCCCTCAGCGAAGTTGGTCACGCCGGTATGCGGATTGCGGTGATAATCGGTGCCGATCGACCGAATCAGGATCGCCGCCGCGCCTTTGCGCGCCGCCACCGTCGGGCCGCTGCGCCGGGCGGCACCGAATGCGCCATATTGCGACCCGTCCTGCGTGCGGGTCATCGCATGGCTGACAAAGGCGATCTTGCCCTTCAGGCTGCCCTCCGGGGCGGCGTTGAGCGCGGCGAGATCGGGGAAATAGACGATTTCGGCCTCAAGCCCCTTTGCCGCGGTCGCGCCTGAATTGCCGAGTGCGGTGAGGTGGAGCGGCTGGGGGAAGGGGGCGAGAACCTCCAGCGTCTCGACGCCGCGGACCCAGGTCTTCATCTCAAACGGTTCGTTGCGGACATTCTTGAAGCCGAGCGCAGTCAGCTTCTTCAACGACCAGGCGCGGGCGCGTGCCTCCGCCTCGGTCCCGGCAAGGCGCGGGCCGACTTCGGTGGTCAGTCCTTCGGTAATCTCAAAGGCCAGATCGTCCTTCAGCGCTGCGTCGCGCAGCGCGGCGGGGTCCATCGACTGGGCAAAGGCGGTGGCAGGAAGCGTGACCAGGGCAGTCGCGAGGGCGAAGCGGGTGAGGCGATGCGTCATCCAGTTGTCCCTAAAGTCGCGAAACGCATTCGTCATGGGCCGAAAACCCTTCCGATGAACAAAAACTGGGGTAGTTCATGGCAATGGGCGGCGAGTCAGAGATGTTTGATCGGATTATCGCATTCGTGCGCGGCATCGGCATTCCGGTGACGGAGGATGTGGTCGCGGGCGATTCGTTCCTGCCTGCGGTGACGGTGACGGGCGGTGGTGTGGTGGTGGATCGTGCGCGGCTGCAATGGCCGGGCGATATCCTGCATGAGGCGGGCCATCTGGCGGTGTTGGAGCCGGCGGCGCGGAGCGGCGAGGTGCCCGACGACAGCGCACTGGAGCTGGCGGCGATGGCCTGGTCCTATGCGGCGGCGATTGCGCTGGAGATCGATCCGGCAATCGTGTTTCACGAAGGTGGCTATAAGGGCGGCGGTCCGGGCCTGGCGCAGTCCTATGCGATGGGCCTTTACATCGGCCTGCCCGAGCTGGTCGCGGCGGGGATGGCGCACACGCCAATGACCGCGCCGGAGGGCGCGCCGGTCTATCCCGCGATGGTCCGCTGGCTGCGCTGATTGCGTTGACGGCGTGCCGTCGCTACATCGCGCGTCAATCCCAGACCCGTTCGTTCGAATTTTCGGAGACCATAAGTGGCCGCCCAATACGCATTTGTCATGAAGGACATGACCAAGTCCTTCCCCGGCGCGCAAAAGCCGGTGCTGAGCAACATCAACCTGCAATTCTATCAGGGCGCGAAGATCGGCATCGTCGGCCCGAACGGCGCGGGCAAGTCGACCCTGATCAAGATCATGGCCGGCATCGACAAGGACTTCACCGGCGAAGCGTGGCCGGGTGAGAACATCACGGTCGGCTATCTGGAGCAGGAGCCGCAGCTCGATCCCAGCAAGTCGGTGCTGGAGAACGTCAAGGACGGCGCGCGCGAGACCGCCGATCTGGTCGAGCGCTTCAACGCGATCTCGGCCGAGATGGGCGATCCCAAGGACGACACCGATTTCGACGCGCTGATGGAGGAAATGGGCGAGCTTCAGACCAAGATCGACGCGGTCGATGGCTGGAGCCTCGACAACCAGCTCGAGATCGCGATGGAAGCGCTGCGCTGCCCGCCGGGCGACTGGGCGGTGGACAATCTGTCGGGCGGTGAAAAGCGTCGCGTCGCGCTGACCCGGCTGCTGATCCAGAAGCCGTCGATCCTGCTGCTCGACGAACCGACCAACCATCTCGACGCTGAAAGCGTGAAGTGGCTGGAAAACCACCTCAAGGAATATGCCGGTGCGGTGCTGATGATCACCCACGACCGCTACTTCCTCGACAACGTCGTTGACTGGATCCTCGAGCTCGATCGCGGGAAGTATTTCCCGTACGAGGGCAACTACTCGACCTATCTGGAGAAGAAGGCCAAGCGCCTGGAGCAGGAGGACCGCGAGGCGACCGGCCGCCAGAAGGCGATCAAGGACGAGCTGGAGTGGATCCGCGCCGGCGTGAAGGGCCGCCAGACCAAGTCGAAGGCGCGTATCTCGAAGTTCGAACAGCTGGTCGAAGCGCAGCAGAACCGCACCCCGGGCAAGGCACAGATCGTCATCCAGGTGCCTGAGCGCCTGGGCGGCAAGGTGATCGAGGTCGAGAACCTGTCGAAATCCTATGGCGACAAGCTGCTGTTCGAGAACCTGTCCTTCACCCTGCCGGCCGGCGGCATCGTCGGTGTGATCGGGCCAAACGGCGCGGGCAAGTCGACGCTGTTCAAACTGATCACCGGCCAGGAACAGCCCGACGAAGGCAAGATCGAGATCGGCACAACCGTGCGCCTCGGCTATGTCGACCAGAGCCGCGACCACCTCAACCCGGCCAACAATGTCTGGGAGGAAATCTCCGACGGCCTCGATTACATGAAGGTCAACGGCCACGACCAGTCGACCCGCGCCTATGTCGGCGCGTTCAACTTCAAGGGCCAGGACCAGCAGAAGAATGTCGGCAAGCTGTCGGGTGGTGAACGCAACCGCGTCAACATCGCCAAGATGCTGAAGCGCGGCGGCAACGTACTGCTGCTCGACGAACCGACCAACGACCTCGACGTCGAAACGCTGGGCGCGCTGGAAGAGGCGATCGAGAATTTCGCGGGTTGCGCAGTGGTGATCAGCCACGATCGCTTCTTCCTCGACCGTTTGGCCACGCATATTCTGGCGTTCGAAGGCAATTCGCACGTCGAATGGTTCGAGGGCAATTTCGAGGCGTATGAGGAAGACAAGCGGCGTCGCCTGGGCGATGCGGCGGATCGTCCGACGCGGTTGGCGTATAAGAAGCTGACGCGCTAAGGTGCTGGTGGTTGCGCTGCTCGGGCCGCTTGCGGCTTGGGCAGCGTGCAGCTTCCGCGCTCTTCGGCGGTTTTGGTGAACCCGTAGCGCAGCACAGCGGCGAGGCAGTCGAGTTCTGCGGGCGTCAGTGTCTCGGGGTTTCGCGCAGGATAAAGACGATTGAGGGCGGGACCCAGAAGGGCGTCCTGCCGCAGTAGAAGTGCCCGCACGTCGCAATCGCTGAGATAGGCCGGGCGATAGAGTTCAAATCCCAAGCTGCGTAGTGCGCCGGCCCCGTGATGGCATCCGGCTATGCCATGCCGACGGCATGTATCGCGAAAGACAACATACTCACTCGTGGCGAGCGGTTCGATTTCACGGAGCGCGTTTGGATACCCCTTTGGAATGTGCTGTCCCCCAGCACATAGTTGGGGCGTCGCTTCCGCGTCCTTGCTTGCTGCATTGAGGACTGGTCGTGCGGCCAGCCAAAGCGTCAGCGCAGCGACGGTCGCGACCAGCCCGATGAGCGCAAAGCTGGTGATCGCGGCTTTGCCGACAATTCTGGCGGTTCGGCGCAACGCGGTCATAGGACAAGGCTGCCACGGCGAGCTGGCCGACTCAATCCCCGCCATTGACGCGCGCCGCCGCGCCCGGAATGGTGGCGACGATGCAGACTCTTGCCAGCCTTCGCGATATCCGCGGTTTCGAGACGCTCTGGGCAGAGCTCACATTCCGCGCGTCGCGCGTGGTGCGGTTCGACCAGAGCGAGCGGATGCTGATCGATACACTCGGGCTGGGGCTGGAGCAGGTGATCCAATATCTCGGTTTCGAGCGACCCGAGCTGGATGCGTTCGAGGATTGGGTGATTGCGACGGCGGGGCGGCCCGATCCGCTGACGGTCGCGCGCTACCATGCGACGCTGGAGGGTGCGCCGCTGCCGGCGGAAATTCAGGCGCGGCTCGATGCGATCGATGCGATGCCCGATGTGCTGGACGCCGAGGACCTCGCGCATTGGGAACGCGAGGGCTGGGTGACGTTGCGCGGTGCGATCTCGCGCGGGGAAGCGGCGCAGGTCGAGGCGTTACTGTGGCGGCTGCTGGATGCCGATCCGGCGCGGCCGGAGACGTGGTACGGGCACGACCTCAATGGCATCATGGTCCAGCATTTTCAGGACCCGGCGCTGGAAATCGCGCGCCGCTCGCCGCGCGTCCACAAGGCGTTTGCGCAGCTCTGGGGCACCAGCGACCTATGGTGCATCGTCGACCGGATGAGCTTCAACCCGCCGGAAACCCCCGCTCGGCCGTTTCAGGGACCGAAGATGCACTGGGACGTCAGCCTCGCGCCGCCGATCCCGTTTGCGACCCAAGGCATTCTGTATCTCACCGACACGGCAGCGGATCAGGGGGCGTTCGCGCTGTTGCCGGGATTCCACCACCGGCTCGATGCGTGGCTAGAGGAGATTGGCGATACCGACCCGCGTATGGTGCATCTCGACCCTCAGGCAATGCCGATCGCGGCGGGGGCAGGGGATTTGGTGATCTGGCGCCAGGATTTGCCGCACGGGGCCAGCCCCAACCGGTCGAACCGACCGCGCATGGCGCAATATGTGAACTTCTATTCGCCCGCACTGACGGTCCACCGCGACTGGCGGTGAGACTCAGTCTCCGGTGACGCGCAGTGGGCCGAGGTCGCCCAAGCCCACCGTACCGCTTGCCATGGCCAGCATCCGGTCGAGGCTCTTCTTGGCCTTCAACCGGATATCCTCGGCAATCTCGATCCGCGGTTCGAGGTCCCGCAGCGCGACGTAGAGCTTTTCCAGCGTGTTGAGTGCCATGTAGGGGCAGATGTTGCAGTTGCAGTTGCCATCCGCACCGGGCGCGCCGATGAAGGTCTTTTCCGGGACTGCCTTCTCCATCTGGTGGATGATGTGCGGCTCGGTCGCGACGATCAGCGTGTCGCCTTCGAAATCCTTGGCGAATTGCAGGATGCCGCTGGTCGACCCAACATAATCGGCGTGGTCGAGCACGTGCGGCGGACATTCGGGGTGCGCGGCGACGGGGGCGTTCGGGTGCTGTGCCTTGAGCTTGAGCAGCTCGGTTTCGCTGAATGCCTCATGCACGATGCACACGCCCGGCCACAACAGCATGTCGCGGCCCATCTTGCGGTTGATATAGCCGCCGAGATGCTTGTCGGGGCCGAAGATGATCTTCTGCTCCGGCGGGATCTGGCTCAGGATTTTCTCGGCGGACGAGCTGGTGACGATGATGTCGCTGAGCGCCTTCACCTCGACCGAGCAGTTGATGTAGGTCAGCGCGATATGGTCGGGATGCTGCGCGCGGAAGGCGGCGAACTGGTCGGGCGGGCAGCTGTCTTCCAGGCTGCAGCCGGCGTTCATGTCGGGCAGGATCACGGTCTTGTCGGGCGACAGGATCTTGGCGGTTTCGGCCATGAAGCGCACGCCGCAAAAGGCGATGACTTCGGCGTCGGTTTCCGCGGCCTTGCGGCTCAGCTCCAGGCTGTCGCCGACGAAATCGGCCAGGTCCTGGATTTCCGGCTTCTGGTAATAATGTGCCAGGATGACCGCGTTGCGCTCCTTGCGCAGACGGTCGATCTCGGCGCGGATGTCGATGCCGGACAGGTCGGTGCGTGCGTTCATCGTGATGCCCTCTGATTCGAGGGCTCACATGGCCTTGTCGGGGTTCGTGTTCAACCCATTGGCGGCATCGGGCCGAACTCAAGCGGCGCGACCGAAGCGCCGGGCGTGCCGGCCGTAACCCAAGCGTAGATCGCGTCGCCGACCGGCGAATAGACGATCGCCTCGGTTCCGATCATCACTGCCAGCGTGACGCCGATGCCCCACATCCACGCGCGGTGCACGCGTCCGGTGCGCAGAAGGTCGCGGATCACACCGGCAATCGGAAAGGCAAGGCCGCACGCCATCGCGATCTGATACGACCAGGGGATCATCAGCGGCATCGGCAACAGACGGCCGAAGCCGGGTGCAAGCAGCGCCGCCATTGCGCACAGATGCAGGCGGCGGTGCCAGTCGGTGCGCTTGCGCATCGCGACGGCGGCGCTGGTCAGCCCGGCGAAGAGCAGCACGACCAGCGGATTGGCGATCAGGAAATGCTGGGGTTGAAAGAAGAAGGGCGCCTGGGCCGCCTGAATCCGCCAGATGATGACAGCGAACCCTGCGACCACCATCGCCGCGACCCAGGCAGCCGCGAGCCAGCCGAGCCTGCGGTGCAGGTCCATCGACCCACGCGTCGCGAGAAAGGTCTGGGCAACGTAGATCACCACCCAGCCAAAGAAAATGATGCCATGGACATGCACAAAGGTCGGCGCACCGAAGGACGAGCGCCCCATCGCAAGATGAAGGCTGAAGCCTGCCACCAGGATGAGCGCCATAAGAAGTGCGCTGATCTCGAAAAAACGTGAATCGCGCACACGCGCGCCAGTTCTGCCCCCGACGATCGTTGCCATCTTGTCCCCCGCAGATCGTTGCGGGGGCGACACGTATCACATTGACCGGTGAAAGCGAATGTCGCAGTTGCGCCCATACCCGGCCAACGGCGGCGCCCGCCGGGAAACAAGGTTACTTTGTCGCGGCTTCGCGCTCCGCCCGTTCGCGCAGCACCTGTTCGATCGATTTGGACACGTCCCAGCGTTCTCGGTCGGTGGAGCTGCGCTCGTCGGGGAACAGCGCCTCGACCGTCACGTCCATGCCGGTCGCGCGTAGCGGCATCGAGAAGCTGCGCTCGACCGCGCGACGGGTGGCATCACGGGCCAGGCGCATCGGCGTCGGCTCACGCGCCTGTCGCACGAGTTCTTTCTGCCCGGCGGCGCGGTTGGCGGCGTCCAGACGCTCCTCGCTGTCGGTCAGCGTCATCAGCACGCCGCCCTCGCCATATTCGCGGATATTGTTGAGATCGACTTCTGGTCCGACGACTTCGAGCGGGGGGAGGGCGATGCTGAGCTTCTTAGTGGCCGGGTCCCAGATGACGTCGCGCTGGTTGAGCTTGCCGAGATCGACCTCGTAGCGGACCGAGCCGGGCATGATCATGGTCTTTTGCGCGGTAAAGCCCATCCGGGTCTGGGTCGTGGTAACGACTGCGACATAGCGTGCGGCAAAGGCGGACAGGCGGTTCTGCTCGCGCAAACCCTGAAGACTGGCGCTGGCCACCGTCACCGGATCGGGGCCGCCGGTCAGCCGGTCGAACGCGCTGCGCCCCACGAAATAGAGCGTCGCACCGACCGCCAGCGCCATCGCCAGCACCATGGCGAGCGCGATGATGCAGCCCTGCGCGAGCCCGCCGCGCTGCTTTACGCCGCTCTGGTCCATAACTCTCCTTCCGCGCGGACCAGGCCGCGATTGTTGAGGTCGATCAGATGCGCCAGCACCGATCGGCCAGCCGCGCCGGTGAGGCGCGGGTCGAGGCCGACATACATGCGCGCCACCATATCCGGAATCGCGCCGATGCGTTGGTCGATCAGGCGCAGGATCTGACCTTCGCGCTGCTTGCGGTGACCGATCATGCCGCGCGCCAGGCGCTGGGGCGTGGTCACCTCCGGACCGTGCGCGGGATAATAGACGCGGTCGTCACGCCTCAGCAGCTTGTCGAGGCTGGCCATATACGCGCCCATATCGCCATCGGGCGGGGCGACGACGCTGGTCGACCAGCCCATGATATGGTCGCCGGTGAACAGCGCGCCGCTTTCGACCAGCGCGAAGCAGAGGTGGTTGGAGGTGTGGCCGGGGGTGGCGACGGCCTCGATCGTCCAGCCCATGCCCGACAAGCGCTCGCCATCGGCCAGCACGCGGTCGGGCAAATAGTCGCGGTCGAACGCAGCGTCGGAGCGCGGCCCGTCATCGTCGAGCGCAAGCGGGGCACAGCCGATGATCGGCGCGCCGGTCGCGGCGGCGAGCGGGCGGCTGGCCGGGCTGTGGTCGCGATGGGTGTGGGTGCACAGGATTGCGCGCACGGACCGACGGGCAATGGCGGCGATCAGCGCGTCCAGATGCTCGGGTAGGTCGGGACCGGGGTCGATCACTGCAAGGTCAGTCGTTCCCACCAAGTAGGTTTGGGTGCCGGTGTAAGTGAAGGGGGAGGGATTCGCGGCGAGAATGCGCGCCACCAGCGGTTCGAGCTGTTCGGCCACGCCGGTTGTTGCGTCATCCATGGATCAGAAATGGCGGTTCATCGCGGCGCGCACAACCCCGGACGGCGCGCACGCGAACGGGCCGGCCGCGTGAAGGGGGTCGCAGCCGGCCCTGGTGGAGCCACTGTGCGGCGATGGGCTGCCGCACGGTGGTCCGCTTCGCGATTAGTCCTTCTCGGCCGTTTCCAGCTCGCGGATCGCGTCGTCGATGCCCTTGAGTGCAGCGGCCTTCTGCTCGGCGCTGAGTTCGGTCTGCGCCTCGATCGAGCTGCGGGCCATTTTAAGGCCCATCATGGCGTGACGCTTGCCCATATCGGCACTGGCGAGTGCGAAAACCTGGGCGCGGCGGGCGAGTGCCTCTGCGCCCTTGGCCTTGGCTTCCGCAGCGTCGGCACGCATTTCGATGCGGTCGGTGCAGATCACGACCTTGCGCTTGTCGCCATCGCGGGTTTCGACCTTGACCGCATCGTCCTTCGATCCGCCGCACTTCATCGACTTGACGTCGATGTCGATGTCCATGTCGCCGGTCCAGACGAACTCCTTGCCGTCGCCTTTCATGCGGATGACGCGGGTCTCGGTCTTGACCTCCTTGCCGTCCTTGTCCTTGCGCTCGACCATGACGATGCGATGGACGCGCTTCTCCGCAGAGCCCTCGGGAGCCTTGGGCGCGTCCGGTGCAGCCGGGGTTTCGGGAGCCTGGACGGCGGCGACGGCGGCGGGCGCAGCGGGTGCCTCAGGTGCGGCAGGCGGCGTCGGCGCGTCGGCCTGGGTCATCACAGCGCCTGCACCCGATGCGGTGAGCGCGAGGCCGGCGAGGGTCAGAGCCGCAGCGCCGGCAATTCCGGTGGTGACACGGGCACGCGACTTGGGATTGTGTTTCGAGAGCATTTTGAGCCTCCCTTTTAGTTCGTTGACGGTGTGTAGGTGGCAAGCTGCCGAGACCGCACCCCCATGCGCGGACTTGACGATGGCGCGGCCATAGGCATGGCGCAGCGCCGGTGCGCGGCCTGAGAGCACCAGGGCATCGCAGGCCAGTTCCTGGTCGGCGCGGAAGGCGCGGAACGCCCGCCATGCGACCGGGTTGAACCAATGGAGCGCGAGCACGACCAGCGCGATCCAGTTGGCGATCAGGTCACCGCGAAGGTGGTGCCCGAGTTCATGGGCGAGCGCGAGGTTGCGCTCGACCGGGTCGTAGCGCTCCGCGAAATCCCGCGGAAACGCGACATATTTGCGCCAGATGCCAAAGGCGAGCGGCCCGGTCGCGGCATCGGTTTCGATGACACGGACCCGCCCGTCGGCGACGGTGCGGCGGACTTCGGCCTTGCGCATCAGATTGGCGCAGAAGCGGCTGTGCGACACGATGTGCCATAGCAGGAAACCAAGTGCGCCAGCCGCCCAAATGGTGCCGATCACCAGCAACAAGCTCGGCCCGCTCACCGTGACGACGTTCGCCTCAGTAACCGTAGTGGTCGCGGTGGCGGCCATATCCATCTGCGCCTGGACCAGCGCCTGATCGATAATCGTCTGGGTGCTGGCGGCGGTCGCGGGTGCCTCGGCAGCGTAGTTGAGCCCGCCGAGAAACTCGGTGAAGCTCCACGCCCCGGGCAAAGGCGGCATCAGCAGCCGCAGCACCGGCAACAGCCACAGTGCATAGGCGATGTTGGGACCGAATTGCTCACGCACGGGTTTGCGCAGCGCGAGGACCAGCAGCATCAGCAGCGTGGTGGCGACGCAAGTTTCGACCATCCAGGCGATCATTGCTTGATCTCCTTCAGCAGGGCTTCGATCTCGGCGATATCCTGATCGGTCAGCGCATCGCGTTCGGCGAGATGCGCGACCAGCGGGGTCAGCTTGCCCCCGAACAGCCGGTCGATCAGGCGGCGCGACTCACCTTCGACATAGTCGCCGCGCTCGACCAGCGGGCGATACTGATAGCGGCGGCCATCTTCGTCTGCGGCGATGACGTTCTTGGCAAGCAGGCGCCCGAGCAAGGTCTTGACCGTATTGGCGCTCCAGCCGCGCGCCGGGGCCACGCGCTCGACCACATCCTGGGCGGCGAGTGGGGATTCGTCCCACAGCACCTCCATCACCGCATGCTCGGCTTCGCTGATTCGCTCGGTCATCGCATCCCTCTTTGACTACGGGTGTAATCGCTTCGATCACATCTGTAGTCAATGGGCTGAACGCGCGATGAATGATGTTCAGGGTTCGTCAGGCGGGCGAGAGTGTCGGAAAAACTGACAGCTTTGCGCCGCGGCAGATTTCGTTAACCAGCGTCGTGCGCAGAAATGCGCGGTTCCCGCGATCTGGCACGCGCGGTGCAACATTTCGGGCATATGTGTTCACCGCCAGGTGCGACGCTTCAGGGGCGGGTGGCTTTCGGGCCATCCGCCCTTTCCCGTTGTAGCGATGTTGAGTGCATTGGTCGGCGTGCGCGCCGACGCAGCGGGCCGCACGCTGGCGGCCCGCGCAGTCAGGACCGGCGCGGATCAGGCCGCCGCGACGCCCTTGTCTTCAAGCAGCTGGGCAAGCTCGCCGCTCTCATACATTTCCATCATGATGTCGGAGCCGCCGACAAATTCGCCCTTCACATAGAGCTGCGGGATGGTCGGCCAGTCGGAAAAGGCCTTGATGCCCTGGCGCACCTCCTGATCCTGCAGCACGTCGACGCTTTCGAATTCGACGCCGAGATGGGTGAGGATCGATACGGCGCGGTTGGAGAAGCCGCACTGCGGGAACAGCGGGGTTCCCTTCATGAACAACAGCACGTCGTTCGAATCGACGAGGGTCTGGATGCGGGCGTTGGTATCGTCGGTCATCGTCATTCACTCCCAGCCGGCACGGCGGTGGTCAGCTGTAGCGCGTGCAGCACGCCGCCCATCCGACCGCCGAGTGCGGCATATACGGCCTGGTGCTGCCGCACGCGCGGCATGCCCCGGAAACTCTCACTGGTCACGCGCGCGGCATAATGATCGCCGTCCCCGGCAAGGTCGGTGATCTCCACCGCTGCATCGGGGATGCCGGCGCGGATCAGCGCCTCGATCTCGCTTGCCGCCATCGGCATGATTACTGCGCCTCGATCAGCTGGCGGCGGGCCTCGACCGTCATCGCCTCGACCGCCGCGCGCACGGCAGCATCATCGATTTCCACCCCGGCAGCGGTAAGGTCGCCGAGCAGCTTGCGGATGACGTCCTCATCGCCCGATTCCTCGAAATCGGCCTGAACGACGGCCTTAGCATAGGCGTCGGTCTCTTCCGGGGTCAGCGCCATCTTTTCCGCCGCCCACTGGCCGAGCAGCCGGTTGCGACGCGCGGTTACGCGGAATGCCATTTCCTCGTCACGGACATATTTGGCTTCGAACGCGCGCTCGCGATCGTCGAAGGTGGTCATGCGGCTTACCCCTAAAAGTGTTTCGCCATGGAAATAGGGGCGGCCCGCGCGCATGGCAACGGGCGGAGGATGCCGTATCGACATTGCCCGCGATCAACCGGGGCGGTAGGCGGCGGGGCAGGGTTCAGGAGTTGTCATGTCCGTTTTCCAGCTCGATGGGTTCGATCTCGACGCGTTCGTCGCCGCCACCTTGGCGGAAGACGTCGGGTCGGGCGATGTCACTGCACGGGCGGTCATCCCGCCCGATGCCGTGTTCGACGGGGTGATGGACAGCCGTGATGCGGTGGTCGTGGCGGGGCTGCCGATTGCGGCTGCTTTTTTCCGGGCGCTCGATCCGGCGGTAGAGATCGAGATTTTGGCGGCGGAGGGCGAAGCCGTTGCGGCGGGTAGCGATCTGATGCGACTGCGCGGCAATGCGCGGGCGCTGCTCACCGCCGAACGCTCCGCGCTCAATACGGTCCAGCATCTGTCGGGGATTGCGACGATGACGCGCGCCTATGTCGACGCGATGGCCGGGAGCGGGGCGATTTTGCTCGACACGCGCAAGACGATCCCCGGCCTGCGCCGGCTGGAGAAATATGCGACGCGGATGGGTGGGGCGCAGAATCATCGCATGGGCCTGTGGGATGCGGCGATGATCAAGGACAATCATGTCGCGGTCGCCGGATCGGTCGAGGAAGCGGTGGCGCGCGCGGTGCGTGCCGGGATCGGCGCGATCATCGTCGAGGTCGACCGGATCGACCAGATCGAACCGGCGCTGGCGGCTGGGGCGACGCATCTGTTGCTCGACAATATGGGACCGGACCTGTTGCGCGACGCGGTAGCGCTGGTCGCCGGGCGGGTGCCGACCGAGGCGTCGGGCGGGGTGCGGCTCGATACGATCGCGGCGATTGCGGCGAGCGGGGTGACCTATGTCAGCGTCGGCCGGCTGACCCAATCGGCCCCGGCGGCGGATATCGGGCTGGACTTCGCACCGGCCTGACGCCTAGCGTTTCGGCAACTCACGAGGGGAAATTCATGCGACCGCAATCGATCATCCGGTTTGAGCAGGCTTATCTGGCGTCAATCGTCGTTTGGGGGATCAACACGGCGCTGGGCTGGGGTACGCAGATGGCCACCGTCGAGGCATCGTTCGCGGCGATGCCGGAAATGATTCCGCTCGGGCGCGCGATGCTGATCGGCTTCACGCTGTTCGCGCTGTTCGTTTCGCTGCTGCTGTGGTTTTTCACCGCGCGCAAGGCTAGCGAAGTGACCAAGTGGATCATCGTTGCGTTCTTCGGACTGTCGGTGGTGGGCCTGCCATTCTCGCTGGCCGGGTTCGAAAAGACCGGCATCCTGCCGGCCGTGCTGAACGTCGTGACATTCGCTCTCACGGCCGTCGCGGTGTGGATGCTGTTCCGTCCCGATGCATCGGCATGGTTCCGCGCCAGCGACGGGAGCGCGCCGCCGCCCCCGCTCGCCTGATCGGATTAGCTATCGATCGTGGCGGTTGCCGGGTGATGCTTGTCGAGGTGCCGCTTGATGATGCGCAGGTTGCGTGAGTTCGAGCGGTAGAAAAAGTCGGCGATGTCGCCCACTCCCGGGATCAGTCCCAGGAGCCAGTCGAAGCCCACATTGCCGACCATCCGCAGCATCGCGCCGCGCGACATGCCGATATTGCGCGCTTCCCATACCATATAGAGCCCCATGCCGGCGGCAATGATGTCGCCGCCGACCGGGATCAGACCGATGAGTGCGTCGAGACCGACGGTCTGGCGGGTGCCGGGAATGGTGAAGCCGCGTTCGAGCAGCTTTTCCAGCGCGGTGACCCGCTGGCGCACCGAATGCGGGTCGCGACCGACCGGAAAGGCGCCTGGAGTGCGTTGCATGCGGGTCGCCTTGGCCATGTCGGTCCTCCCTTATGGTTCGCGCAGATGGGTCAGTGGATGCCAGGCGCGGGGGTTTGTCTGGAACGCCCTGAGCCTGAGCGCCGCCACCGACCAGCGCAACGGTTGTGCGATCGGGATATAGCGCTGTGCAGCGGTGAGCGCGAGGTCCGCTTCGGCAATGCGTCGCGCACGATCGGCCAGGGTCGGCGCATCGCGGGCGGCGTCGATGATGGCTGCGAGATCGTCCGGGCAGCTGCGGCAGGCGGTGACGAGATACCAGCGGGCGCTGTCATAAGGCGCCACTGCGTCGATCAGGCGCAGATCGGCATCCTCGCCCTGGGCCACCCAGGCGGGTTGCAGTCCGATCGCGCGGAGGTCGCGCAGGAGGCTATACCAGATCAGCTTGCTGCCAAGACTGCGCGGCATTGCGATGCGGATGACCGGCGATGCGTCGGGATTGGCGGCGCGCCAGGCCGCCACCTGATTGCGCGCCAAGATCCGCCGCGCGTCCAGTGGCTGCGCAAGCCAAGCGGGCGCTGCGGGCGCTGCTGCCGAATCGAGCTGCGCGGGCAGCAGCGTTTCGACCGGAGCCCATTCCGGGCGGAAGCGCGCGGTGAGCGCCGCGCGGTCGATCGCCATTGCCAGCGCCGCGCGATTGGCCGGATCGGCGGTGAAGCCTTCGTCCGATACGATCGCCAGTCCGAACAGGCCCACGGCCGGGTCGATGCGCAGGTTGGCGGGTGCGACCCCCGCATGATCCAGCAGCGGCCAGTCGCGGAACGTGCCACCCAGGATCAGGTCGGATTCGCGCGCCGCGAAGCGCGCCAGCGCGACGGCCGCGCGTTCGCCGATCAGGCGGACATTCTCGGCGGCTTCGGGCGCTGCGGCATTTTCCACGACCGCATAGGGATCTGGCACGGGGCGGAGCAGTGGTGTGCCGCCGCCTTGCGCATCGGCACGCAGCGGCCCGGTGCCGGCGAGGCGGGGGCGGCGCAGAATGGCGAATTCGGGCTGCGCAAACAGCTTGAGCAGGTCGGGGCGGGGATGCTTCAGCCGCACCTCGATCACCTGTGGGGTCATCTCGACGATTTCGTCGATCACCGCGACGAATGGTGCATAGGATGAGCGCGTGGTGGTCGCGATCGCTCCGCGCAGGCTCGCGACGACCTGCGCCGCGGTCACCTTGCCGCCGTCGGGCCATTCGGCGTTGCGGATGCGAAAGATGTAGCTGCGGCCCTCATCGCTGACGATCCAGCGCTCCGCCACGCCCGGCTCGATCCCGCCATTGGCGTCGAACCGGACCAGGCCCTGCGCGGTGGCGGCGAGCAGCACGCTGTCGGGGAAGCCGAGCGGGCCGCGTGCGGGATCGCGGAGTGTCGCGGGGTCGCCGATCGCGCTCACCACCACCGGGACGTCGTCGGGCCGCCGCTCACACCCGCCCGCGAACAGCGCGAGCGCGAGGGCGAGGGGCAGGGCGGGGAAGCGCATGCCCTAGCTTTATGGAGGCGGGGCGGGGAAGCCAACCCCGCCCCGGCGTTCGGTCAGTTCTTTTCCTTGTCGACCAGCTTGTTCGCGCCGATCCACGGCATCATCGCGCGCAGCTCGCTGCCGACCTGTTCGATCGGATGCGCGGCGGCGGCCTTGCGGCTGGCCTTCAGCTCGGGCTGGCCGGCGCGGTTGTCGAGGACGAAGTCCTTGACGAAGCGGCCCGACTGGATGTCGGCGAGCACGCGCTTCATTTCGGCCTTGGTCTCTTCGGTGATGATGCGCGGGCCCGTCTTGATGTCACCATATTCCGCGGTGTTCGAGATCGAGTAGCGCATGTTGGCGATGCCGCCTTCATAGAGCAGATCGACGATCAGCTTGGTCTCGTGCAGGCACTCGAAATAAGCCATTTCGGGGGCGTAACCCGCCTCTACCAGAGTCTCGAACCCGGCCTGGATCAGGTGGGTGATGCCGCCGCACAGAACCGCCTGCTCGCCGAACAGGTCGGTCTCGCACTCTTCCTTGAAGTTGGTTTCGATGATGCCCGAACGGCCGCCACCGACGCCGCTGGCATAGGCGAGCGCGACGTCATGCGCGTTGCCGGTCGCATCCTGATGGATTGCGATCAGGCAGGGGACGCCGCCGCCGCGGACATATTCGCTGCGCACGGTGTGGCCCGGGCCCTTGGGCGCGATCATGATGACGTCGATGTCCGCCGGCGGCTCGATCAGACCGAAATGGACGTTGAGGCCATGGGCAAAGGCGAGCGCGGCGCCCGGCTTCATGTGACCCTTGATGTCATGTTCCCAGATTGCGGCCTGATGCTCGTCGGGCGCCAGAATCATCAGGATATCGGCCCATTTCGCCGCTTCGGTGGTCGACATGACCTTGAAGCCCGCGCCTTCCGCCTTCTTGGCGGTCGCCGAACCGGCACGCAGCGCGATCGCCACTTCGCCAACGCCGCTGTCGCGCAAATTCTGGGCATGGGCATGGCCCTGGCTGCCATAGCCGACAATGGCGATCTTCTTGCCGGTGATCAGGTTCAGGTCGGCGTCACGATCGTAATAGACACGCATGTTCTTCTTCCCTTTGGTCCGGGCTCGTCACCCCGGCGAAAGCCGGGGTCTCCCGTGGTTATGCCGTGCGCTTGCCGCGCAAGACCCCGGCTTTCGCAGGGGTGACGGATTGATTCAGGCCGCCTCACGTCCCCGTGCGATGGCGACGATGCCGGTGCGGGCGACTTCGATCAGGCCGACTTCGCTCATCAGTTCGATGAACTTGTCGATCTTTTCGGTGGTGCCGGTCACTTCGAACACGAAGCTGGAGATGGTCGCATCGACCACACGGGCGCGATAGACTTCGGACAGGCGCAGCGCCTCGATCCGGTGGTCGCCGGTGCCCGCGACCTTGACCAGCGCCAGTTCGCGCTCGACATGATCGCCCTCGGCAGTGAGATCGTGGACCTTGTGCACAGGCACGAGGCGGTCGAGCTGCGACACGATCTGCTCCAGCACGTGCGGGCTCGCGCTTGTGACGATGGTGATGCGGCTGACCGACTTGTCGTCGGTGATCTCGCTCACCGTCAGGCTCTCGATGTTGTAGCCGCGCGCGGTGAACAGACCGGCGATCCGGGCGAGGATGCCCGGTTCGTTGTCGACGATGATGGCGAGCGTATGCCGCTCGGCCTTTTCTTCCTTGATGTGCATGACGTTAGACCAGCGCCTTGGCTTCGTCGTCCATTTCGCCGGAAACTTCGGCGGCCTGGAGGAGCATGTCGGTATGGGCCGCGCCCGATGGGATCATCGGGAAGCAGTTGGCGAGCTTGGCGACGCGGCAGTCGACGATGACCGGCCCGTCATAGGCCAGCATGTCGGCGATGCCGCCTTCCAGCTGGTCACGGTGCTCGATCAGGATGCCCTTCCAGCCATAAGCTTCGGCGAGCTTCACGAAATCTGGGAGCGAGTCGCTATAACTCTCTGAATAACGGCTGGAATAGGTCAGTTCCTGCCACTGGCGGACCATGCCCATATATTCATTGTTGAGGATGAAGATCTTGACCGGCAGGCGATACTGGGTCGCAGTCGCCAGTTCCTGGATGTTCATCTGGATCGACGCTTCGCCGGCGATATCGATCACCAGCGCTTTGGGGTTGCCGAGCTGCGCGCCGATCGCGGCGGGCAGGCCATAGCCCATCGTGCCGAGACCACCGCTGGTCAGCCACTTGTTCGGGCTTTCGAAGTGGAAGTGCTGCGCCGCCCACATCTGATGCTGGCCGACCTCGGTCGTGATGATCGGGGCCTGGTCGCGCGTTGCTTCCCACAGCGCCTGGATCGCGCGTTGCGGCATGATCGTGTTCGCGTCGATCCCGGGGCCTTCCTCGGGGAAGTCGAGGCACTTGACCGCGCGCCATCCTTCGATGCGCCGCCACCATTCGGACAGGTCGGGCTTGGGATGCTGGCGCGCCTTCCAGATGCGCAGCATGTCTTCCAGCGCGTGGCCGACATCGGCGACGATGGGGAGATCGACGCGCACCGTCTTGTTCATCGACGAGCGGTCGATATCGATATGGATCTTTTTCGCATGCGGCGCGAAGGCGTCGAGCCGCCCGGTCACGCGATCGTCGAAGCGCGCACCGACCGCGATGATCAGGTCGGCCTGATTCATCGCGTAATTGGCTTCATAGGTGCCGTGCATGCCAAGCATGCCGAGCCACTGGTCGGACGATGCCGGGAAGGCGCCAAGGCCCATCAGCGTCGATGTCACCGGCGCGCCGGTGATCTTGGCCAGCTCGCGCAGCAGCTGCGACGCGCCGGGGCCGGAGTTGATGACGCCGCCGCCGGTGTAGAAGACGGGTCGTTCCGCCGCCGCGAGCATCTCGACCGCCACCTCGATCAGCGCCTTGTCGGCCTTCACCTGCGGGCGATAGGTTTTGTGCTGGATCGGGCCCGGCTTGGTGTAGCGCGCGGTGGCGATCTGGACGTCCTTGGGGATGTCGATCACGACCGGGCCGGGGCGGCCGGAGGTCGCGATGTGGAACGCCTCATGCACCACCGCGCCCAGATGCGCGGGGTCCTTCACCAAATAATTATGCTTGGTGCAGTGGCGCGTGATGCCGACCGTGTCCGCCTCCTGAAACGCGTCGCTGCCGATCAGGTGCGTCGGGACCTGGCCGGTGATGACGACCATCGGGATCGAATCCATCAGCGCATCGGTGATGCCGGTGACCGCATTGGTTGCGCCGGGGCCGGAGGTGACGAGCACCACGCCGGGCTTGCCGGTCGAGCGCGCATAGCCCTCCGCCGCGTGCGTCGCCGCCTGTTCGTGGCGGACGAGGATGTGGCGAATCCGCTTTTGCTTGAAGATCGCGTCGTAAATCGGGAGCACCGCGCCGCCGGGATAGCCGAACACGACCTCCACACCGAGGTCGACCAGCGCCTCGATCAGAATGTCTGCTCCGCTTTTCTCGGCCACGGGTCGTCTCCTTGTTTGCCGCAGTGCAATGCGATGGGGGAAGCGCGCTGCTATGCGTATGAATGATGCGTGTCAAGTGTTGTGATTATACGATTCGTGCGAAATTAGCCATTCGATTGATAATATCTGTCGCGTCGGTGCGCGGCCAGTCCGCCGGTGGCTGGTGACGCAGCCAGGTATATTGGCGCTTGGCATATTGCCGGGTCGCCGCCTGAGCGCGCTCAAGTGCCTCTGCGCGCCCGATTTCGCCGGCGAGCATCGCCGCGATCTCTGGCACCCCGATCGCCTTGCGTACCGGGGCTTCGGGCGGAATGTCGTCGCGGGCGAGCAGGGCGGCGACCTCATCGATCGCGCCCGCGTCGAACATCGCGGCGAGCCGGCGGTCGCAGCGTTCGGTCAGCCATGCGCGGTCGGGGAGGAGGATCAGCGGGGCTAGGTCGATCTGGTCGCCGATGCCGCCGACCTTGGCCTGTTGCCACTCGGAAAGGGTGCGGCCGGTGGCGGTCACGACCTCCAGCGCGCGGGCGACGCGGGTAGTGTCGGCGGGGGCGAGGCGGGCGGCAGCTTCGGAGTCGCGCTCGGTGAGCAGGGCATGTGCCTCTGTGACAGGGAGCGCGCGCACCTCGGCACGGATCGCAGGGTCGATCCCGGGGACCGGGGCAATGCCGTCGAGCAAGGTGCGGATATACATGCCGGTCCCGCCCACGAGGATGGGGAGGCTGCCGCGTTCCTGCGCCGCCGCGATCTCCGCCTTGGCTTCCGCTGCCCAGCGCGCGGCGGAATAATCGTCGGTGCCGGTGACATGGCCGAACAGGCGGTGGGTTGCCTGTGCTTCTTCCGCCGCGGAGGGACGCGCGCTGAGCACGCGCAGCTCGGCATAAACCTGGGCTGAATCCGCGTTGATCACCGTGCCCCCGGTCGCCTGCGCGAGCGCGATCGCCAAAGCGGACTTGCCGCTGGCGGTCGGTCCTGCAATGAGCGCGACCCTTGGCCTGGAGGAGTGCGGTATGTTCATCGCGACGCTGATAGCAGCGGATCGGCTCGAAGCGGCGGATATTTCCTCCGCGCTGGACAAGCTGAGCGATGCCGGGTGCGCGCCGCGCGGCGTCGAGACGCTGGACGAGGACAAGGCGAGCGACCTGTTCTTCGATTCCGATCCGGAAGCCGCGCGCGTGGCGCTGGAAGGGGCGTTTGATCGGGTCGACGTGGTCGTGCAGCCTGCGGAGGGGCGCGAAAAGGCGCTGATCGTGGCCGACATGGACTCCACCATGATCACCGTCGAATGCATCGACGAACTGGCCGACTATGCCGGGATCAAGGCGCAGATCGCCGAAGTGACCGAGGCGGCGATGCGCGGCGAGCTGGATTTTGCCGAGGCGCTGGACGCGCGGGTGGCGCTGCTCAAGGGGCTGGGCGCCGACGCAATCGACCGCTGCCTGGCCGAGCGGGTGCGGCTGATGCCGGGCGCGCGGACATTGGTGCAAACGATGAAGGCGCGCGGGGCGACCGCGATCCTGGTGTCGGGTGGCTTTACGCGCTTTGCCGAGCCGGTGGGGGCGCAGATTGGGTTCGACCGGGTGATCGCGAATGAACTGCTGATCGAGGGTGACGCGCTGACCGGCGCGGTGACCAAGCCGATCGTCGATTCATCGACCAAGGAAGTGACGCTGCTCGGCGCGATGGCGGAGCTGGGGCTGGACGCCTCGGCTACGCTGGCGGTCGGCGATGGGGCGAATGACCTCGCGATGATCCGCAAGGCTGGGCTGGGCGTCGCCTATCACGCCAAGCCGATCGTGGCAGCGGCGGCGGGCGCGCGGATCGACCATGGGGATCTGACGGCGTTGCTCTATGCGCAGGGGATTGCGCGGAGCGCGTGGGTCGAGTGAATTCAGTTTATCCTCCCCCCTGGCGGGGGAGGATTAGGTCACTACTCCCGCACCGGCACGCACGGGCTTAGGCTGCGGCACGCTGCGCTCGCTTCGGCGCTGGAGGCGAAGGGGCCGACCAGCACCTTGGTCAGGCGGCCGGACTTCACATAGCTGACCTTGCGACCGGGGAAGCGGCCGCCGACCTGGGACCACAATTTCTGCGCGTTGCCGGCCTCGCCGAACGCGCCGAGCTGAAGTTTCCAGCCGCCGTCGCGGATTGCCGCCGTTGCCACCGGAGTGGGCGCAGGCTTCGGCGTCGGTTTGGGCGCAGGACGAACGATGGGTGGGGAGGGGCGCGTCTGCGCGCTTTCGGTCGGTGCGGGCGTCGGGGCCGGGATCGGGTCGCGCGGCTGATAGGCAGTGGAGGGCGGGAGTTGAGTTCGTCCGATTGCGGACGGCGGCTGGGTGCCACGTGGCGGTTGCACGGCGGCGATGCTTGGACGGCCGGCGTCGCGCTCATAGACGCGCGCAAGCTCCAGTCCCTTTTGCCGGTCGGCGAGCGAGATATAGCCGTCCATTTGCGCCTGTGACGTCGCTGCCTGGGGCAGCCCCTGCGCCGATGCGCGGACGATCAGGGCATAGGCGCGGACCCAGTCCTTGGCCACCGCGTCGCCGTTGAACAACATCGTGCCCAGTACATATTGCGCGCGCGGTGCGCCGCGACCGGCCGCCTTTTCGAGCCATTCGACCGCTTGCAGCCGTTTGCCGTTCTCGAACAGCGCAAGGCCGTAATTCTCCTCGGCTTGAGGATGGCCTTGCAGCGCCGCCTTGCGGTACCATTCTTCGGCCTGGGCGAGGTCGGCGGGGACGCCGCGGCCGAATTTATAGGCCTGACCCATGTTGAACTGCGCATCGGCGTCGCCAGCCACCGCCGGGCCGCGCCATTGCGCGACGGCGGCGCGATAGTCGCCGCGCTGCCATGCTTCGACCCCGGCCTTCACATCCGACTGTGCCAATGCCGGCACGCCGACCAGCATCGCGCCGACCGCCGCCGCCGCCCAGATCAACTGCTTCATTCCGTCAGATCCCCGATCCCACCACGCCTGGATAATGCCAGTTAACCATAGCATGGCCAAGACATGCTTGCGCTTTGGTTAAGCCCGGCATGGGACATGTCCGGCGTACGACTACCGTATTAACCCCTTCTTAGCTTCCCGATGGCATCCCCAAGTCTGGGTAACCGGGATTTTTTCGAGGGGTCGATGCGCGTATTAGCGATGGCATCACAAAAGGGTGGATCGGGCAAGACCACGCTGAGCGGGCACCTCGCGGTGCAGGCGCAGCGGTCGGGTGCCGGCCCCGTCGTGTTGATCGACATCGATCCGCAAGGGTCGCTCTCCGATTGGTGGAACGAGCGCGAGACGGATTTCCCCGCCTTTGCACAGACCACGGTCGCCCGGCTCGCCGCCGACCTTGAGGTGTTGCGCCAGCAGGGCTTTCGCCTCGCGGTGATCGACACCCCGCCGGCCATCACCATGGCGATCCAGAGCGTGATCCAGGTCGCCGAACTGATCGTCATTCCGACCCGCCCGTCGCCGCACGATCTGCGCGCCGTCGGCGCCACGGTCGATCTGTGCGACCGTGCGGGCAAGCCGCTGATCTTCGTCGTCAACGCCGCGACGCCCAAGGCCAAGATCACCAGCGAAGCCGCCGTCGCGCTGTCGCAGCACGGCACGGTCGCGCCGGTGACGTTGCACCACCGCACCGATTTTGCCGCATCGATGATCGACGGCCGCACCGTGATGGAGGTCGATCCGAACGGCAAGTCCGCCGCCGAGGTCACCGCGCTCTGGGCCTATATCAACGACCGGCTCGAAAAGAATTTTCGCCGCACCGTGTTCAGCGCGCCCGCCGTTGCGGCCGCGCCCCATGCCGCCTTTGCCGGGCGTCCGCAGGGTGGCTTTGGCCGCCGGGTGGTGAGCTGATGTTCGGTTCCGCCAAGCCCGCCGCGTCGCTGTCTTCGGGCCTGCTCGCCCGCAAGGGACAGGCGCGCCCCGCGATGCGCCCGCAAGGTTTTGTGGGCCTCGATCCGGGTACCTCGCTCGACGACCTCGGCTGGAACGACATGGGCAGCGATCTGCCGCCTGCGCCGACATATGAGCCGGTGCCGCCGGTGCTGACCCAGCGGCAGACGCTGGTCGAAGAGTTTGCCCCGCCGCCGCAGCCCGTGGCCGCCCCCGTGGCGCCTGAACCCGAAACGCCGGCGCGCCCCGTATCGACCGCCACCGCCGCCCGGATCGGGCGCGAGGTCGGCGCGCGGAAGGGCAAGGCGGCGTTCACGCTTCGGCTCGATCACGACCGTCACCTCAAGCTGCGTCTCGCCTCGGCGGTCACTGGCCGCTCGGCGCAGGTTATCGTCACCGAGGCGCTCGATGCATTTCTTGAATCTTTGCCCGAACTGGGGGCGCTGGTTGACCGGCTCCCTGCGGGCAAGGCGCGCTGATCCAGGGGGACACAGAGCCATGAACGTTCGTCGCATTCTGACCATATCGGTCTCGGCACTGGTGCTGGGTGCACCGATCGTCGGCGGCCCGACGCTGATCGGCGGCCTCGCCGTCGCCAGCAGCGGGGTCGAAAACGCCGATCTGCGCCGCGCCGCGAAGGAAGCCGCCGCCGCGACCAAGGCCCTGAAAAAGGGTGAGGGGCAAAAGGCGGTCACGCATGCCGAAGCAGCGGTCACCCTCGATCCGCGCAATGGCGAATACCGCAAGCTCCTCGGCGAATCCTATCTGTTCGCGGGCCGCTTCGTGTCGGCGGCGCAGGCGCTGAACGAGGCGCTGTCGCTCGATCCGGCCAATGGCCGCACCGCGCTCAACCTCGCGCTGGCGCAGATCGCGACCGGCGAGTGGGATGTCGCGCGCCAGACGCTGGCGACGCATTCGGCGACGATCCCCGCAAGCGACCGCGGCCTCGCCATGGCCTTGGCGGGTGATCCGGCCGGCGCGGTTGCGCTGTTGATGGAGATTGCGCGCCAGCCCGGCGCCGACGCCAAGACGCGCCAGAACCTTGCGCTCAGCCTCGCGCTCGCGGGCCAGTGGCCGCAGGCGCGGGCGATTGCCGCGCTCGATCTGTCGCCTGACCAAGTCGATGGCCGAATGATGCAATGGGCGAGCTTTGCGCGTCCGCAGAACGCCTATGACCAGGTGGCGTCGCTGCTCGGCGTGACTCCGATTGCCGACAAGGGGCAGCCTGAGCGGCTGGCGCTCGCGCAAGCGATGACCAGCGCGGTTGCGGCGGCGCAGGTCGCCGATCCGGTCGAAACCTATATGCCCGGCCCAGCGCCGGTCGAGGCGGTCGCTGCGGTTGCCGCTACGACCGTCGATGTGGCGGCGGCAGAAGTCGCACAAGGTCCGTCGATCACGGCGCCGAGCGGCCAACAGGTCGTCTTTGCGCCGCGTCAGGAGATCGTCCAGGCGATTCCGACCCGCGCGGTTCGCGCTGAGACATCGGTCGCCAGTGTTGGCGCAACCAAGCCGGTCCGTGTCGATGTTTCGTCGACCCAGCGCTTCACCAAGGGCAGCTGGTATGTCCAGCTTGGTGCCTATGACAGCATCGGCGTCGCGCGTGACGCATGGGGGCGGATGGTGCGCCGCACGCCACAACTCAAGAGCCTGACCCCGGCGAGCGCCAGCGTATCGACCAAGGCGGGGGCATTTCAGCGGCTGGCGGTCGGCGGGCTCGCCCGCGCCGATGCCGACGCGCTGTGCCGCGAAGTGCGCGGCGATGGTGGGAAGTGCTTCGTGCGCCCCGCAGCGGGTGACAAGCCGGCCGGATGGGTGCGCAGCGCGTCGCGCTGAACCACGCGACTGAATGAGAAAGGGCCGGGGTCACTCCCGGCCCTGTTCGTTTCAGCGGACCTCGCTGCCGCCCTTGAACAGGCGGAGTGCCTTGCCCTGGACGGGCAAGCCGTCGAACGGGGTGTTGCCCGCCTTGCCCGGCATGGTGTCGGCGACGATCTGCCACGGCGCTTCGGGATCGATCAGCACCAGGTCGGCGGGCATGCCCGGAGCGAGCGTGCCGGTGTCGATGCCGAGGATCCGCGCCGGGTTGCGCGCGACGAGGGTGAACAGGCGGTCGAGCGTCACATGCCCCTCACGCACCAGTCCCAACCCCAGCGTTAGCAGTGTCGCGGCACCGGCCATGCCCGGCGTCGCATCGGCGAACGGCAGGCGCTTTTCCTCCGGCCCGCGTGGGTCGTGGCCGGAGCAGAGGACGTCGATTGTCCCGTCGGCGAGCGCGGCGAGCGCGGCAAGTCGGTCGCTGTCGTCGCGCAGCGGCGGGGACAGGCGCGCGAAGGTGCGGAAGTCCGACAGGTTGATGTCGGACAGCAGCAGATGCGCTGGCGTAATGCCACAGGTGACACCCACGCCCCGCGCCTTTGCCGCGCGGACAAGTGCGAACGCGGCGGCGGTGGTCAGCTGACGGAAATGGACCGCCGCGCCGGTCGCTTCGGCAAGGGTGAGATCGCGCTGGACCGCCAGTGCCTCCGCAATTGCGGGGGCAGCGGGGAGGCCGAGCCGGGTCGCAGTCTCGCCTTCGGTCGCCACAGCGTTGCGCGTCAGCCCGGCATCTTCGGCGTGCGAGATAACGACCAGCCCGCAATCGCGGGCATAGGCAAGGACGCGGCGCATCACGCCGCTATCGGCGATCCACCCACGCCCGGTGCCTACGGCGCGCGCGCCGACATCCGTGTTGGTCGCATACTCGGCGAGGTCCACGCCCTCCAGCCCGCGCGTCGCAGCGGCGATCGGGTGGACCCAGAGTTCGGGCTTGCCCATGTCGGCGGCGCGCTGGACGAGGCCGGGGCCGTCGAGCACGGGCGACTGATCGGGCATCAGCCCGATGCGTGCGATCCCGCCGGCGCGGCACGCCGCCTTGTCCATCGCAAACACGCCGAGATCGGTGAGGGCGGGGGCGAGCAGCTTGCCGCCGCAGTCGATGACCTCGGCTCCCTCGGGCGCGCTGTCGACGATCCGTTCCTCGGCGACGAACAGGTCGCCGCTGCGCTCGCCACCCTCTGGGCAGACCAGCCGGGCGTTGCGGAAGATGCGGTTCATGCCCAGCCCTCCACGCCGCGCGCGCGCCGGGTCAGCACGTCGAGGCACGCCATGCGCACCGCGACGCCCATTTCGACCTGTTCGGTGATCGCGGAGCGGCCAGGCAGGTCGGCGACGACTGAGTCGATTTCGACCCCGCGATTCATCGGGCCGGGGTGCATGACCAGCGCATCGGGCTTGGCACGCTTGAGGCGTTCAAGTGTCAGGCCGTAGTTGAGGTGATATTCGCGGGTCGAGGGGATGTAGGCCCCGGACATCCGCTCATTCTGCAGCCGCAACATCATCACCACGTCCGCCCCCTCCAGCGCCGCATCGAAATCGGTGAAGGGGGTGACGTGCATCTTCTCGATCGCGGCGGGCATCAGCGTCGAGGGGGCGACGACGCGCACCTCTGCCGCCAGCGCGGTGAGCGCGAGGATGTTCGAGCGCGCGACGCGGCTGTGCAGGATGTCGCCGCAGATCACCACGCGCTGATGCGCGATGCTGCCCCGGCGGCGGCGGATGGTGAGGGCGTCGAGCAGCGCCTGGGTCGGATGCTCATGGCTGCCGTCGCCGGCGTTGAGCACCGGGCAATCGACCTTGTCGGCAATCAGCTGCACCGCACCGGACGACATGTGCCGGATCACGATCACGTCCGCGCGCATCGCGTTGAGCGTCATCGCGGTGTCGATCAGCGTCTCACCCTTCTTCACGCTCGACTGTGCGGCGTGCATGTTGACGACGTCGGCGCCAAGCCGCTTGCCCGCAATCTCGAAGCTCAGCAGCGTGCGGGTCGAGTTCTCGAAAAAGGCGTTGATCTGGGTCAACCCGTCGAGGCGATGATCGCTGGGCGCGCGGTTGCGGTTCGCCTCGATCCACTGTTCCGCCTCGTCGAGCAGGAACAGGATTTCGTGCGGCTGAAGCCCGGAAATGCCCGTCAGGTGCGCGTGCGGGAACACGGCACGCCCCTGAATCTGGGCGCCGGGGCGATGATCGATCGGCGGTTGCATTAAAGCTGCCGGTTAGCGGCGCGGCGCCGACCACGCAAGAAGTCCTGCACTTGAAGCAATTCGCTCCTATCCGATGGAGAATCGCGAGCCGGGGGGACGTGATGGTGGAGCAATGGGGGAATTGGTTGGCCGGTGCGACGGCGCTGGTGATCGCGTTCATCGCGGCGCAGATCGCGTTGCTGGTGATCGCGGTGCCGCTGTGGAGCTGGATCGTCGACCGGTGGCGCTGGGCGGGACTGCGCCGGTTATTGCGCGATGCCGCGCTTGAGGCACATGCTGGATCGACGCATGCTGCGGTCGAACTGTCGCGGGAGTTGTTCCGCGAAAATCACGCGTCGCCGCTGGAGCGGCTGACGCGGATCCGGCGGGCAATTGCGCGTCAGGCCGAGGCGGCGGGCGGCCTGCGCCAAAAATGCACGATCCTGGGCCATGCGGTGAATGCGCGGACGGCGCCTGCCATTCTGGAGACGACCCGATTCTGCGATGTTGCAGCATCGACGATGCGCGAGGTGACGACCCTGTATCTGCGCGAGGCGGTGGTCCGGGTCGGCAGCAATGTTGCTTATGGCGACGACCAGCTGGGGTTCCTGCCCGGACAGGTGGTGTCCTTTCGTTACCTTGAGGATTTGCAGCGATTGAGCGATGCATTTGCGCGCGAAGCGGAGGCCAATCGCAGCGTTCTGCGTCGTCTGGGCCGATCAATGCGATCCGGGATGCGCAAGGCAAAGCTGGCGGCGGCGGCCGAACATGCCGAGACGCTGGCCATCGATATCCAGCGCTTCGGTCAGCGGCTGCAGCTCGCCGACCCCGATTCGCCCGACTATCGCAACCGCCCGCGCGGGGAGATGGCGGCGCGGACGCTGGACGGGCTGATCGCGCGCTTCGATCGCGGCGGGCTGCTGCGGCCCCGTGAGGTCGTGGCTTAACCGGTCGCCAGCGCGTCGATTGCGCCTTGCAGGATGTAGCTCGCCGCCAGCTTGTCCACCCGTTCGGCGCGTTTGGCGCGGGAGAGGTCTTCGGCAATCATCTGGCGTTCGACCGCGGCGGTGGACCAGCGTTCGTCCCACAGGAAGATCGGCAGGTTTAGGTCGGCCAGGTTCCGGGCGAAGGCGCGGGTGGACTGGGTGCGCGGGCTGTCGGTCCCGTCGAGGTTGAGGGGGAGGCCGATCACCAGCCCCTTGACCTGTTGCTGCGCGATCAGCGTCACCAGTTCGGCCTTGTCGGCGGTGAACTTGGTGCGCTTGATCAGATGCGCGGGGCTGGCGAAGGACCAGCCGGCGTCGCACAACGCCGTGCCGATCGTCTTGGTCCCGACATCGAGGCCGAGCAGGCGCCCGCCGTCGGGCAGGGCGTCCCGGAATGCAGCGGCGTCGGTGGTGATCATCCCGCCGTGCGGCGTCCGAAGGGCGCGAAAATGTCGATCCACGCGCTGCGCCGGTCGCGGTGCGCCTTGAGCCGACGCTGGGCATCGGCGCGGACATTGCTCCAGAACAGGGTGTAGTCGAACACATGATAATTGTTGCCGGGCAGGACATATTGCCCGCCAACCCCCGACGGCACCGTGCCAAGCATCAGGAACCCGCGACCGTCACAGCGCAGCGTAGTCTTGTTCTTCGCCAGCGTGGCCGACGACAGGTCGGATGCTGGAAGCAGATTGCCGACATCGAACATCGCCGCGTCCTTTGCGGCCGGAACGCCGGTAACGGGGTTGGTGCAGACCATCGCCGTGCCCTTGCGCGGCGCGCCGGTGAAGCCGGTCGAGGCGTCGAACGTGTCGAGGATCAGCGATGGGTCCGCGGGTTCGGCAAAGCTCTGCCACGACAGGATGCAGCCGCTCTGGTCGGCAGCGGTGCATTCGGGCAGGCCGAGCGCGGGCAGGTCGGCACTCTGCGACACCGGCCAGCCGATGACATAGGCCGCGACGATCCGTTTCGCGAGCGGCTTGCCCGCCACGTGGTCGCGCAGCAGGCGGGTGAGGTGGAGCGCGCCCTGGCTATGTCCGGCCAGGATGATCGGGCGGTCGCCCGCTTCGGCGAGGAACTGGTCGAAGGCGGCGGTGACATCGCGGTATGCGAGATCGAGCGCCTGTTGCGCATCTGCCTTCGGCGTCAGGAACGCGCCGAACGTCGCCTGGCGATAGCGCGGCGCCCAGATCGCGCCCCCGCCGTTGAACGCGCTCGCCTGGCCACGCAGGAACAGGTTGGCGCGGTCGTTCGCCTCCTTGTCGTCCAGCGGCGCGTTCCACTTGGCCCGGTTGAGGTAGGAGGTCGGGTGGAGGAAGAATACCGCCGCCGCGGGCTTGTCGGCAGGCTTGATTCCCGCGGGCGTCCACAGCGCCGGATTACCCGGCTTGTCGGGGCGGGCGAGCCACATATCGGCGCGGGCATAGCTATCAGCCGGAAGCGCCGCCTGCGATTCGAAGCGGCCCCCGGGGACCATGGCCTGCCGCAGCAGTTCCACCCCCCAGATCCGATACGCAAGGGTCGCTGCAAGCGCGAGCACGATCAACACCGCCACGAGATAGAGGAACCGACGCTTCAAACGATCAAGGAACTCACGCGTCACTCAGCGTTCTCCATTGTGCAATGCAGCATGACGCGCTGCCGGGCAATCGCTTTCCGTTGCGCGATGGTTGCGAAGGATGCAACCTTGGTGGGCGCAATCGAAGGGGGCAGGGGATGAACGAAGCGGTCGAACAACGGGACGAACGTTGGCCATTGCTGCCGCCGATCCTCGCCGCGCTGGGACTGGCTGCGGGGCTGATCGCGCACTGGATCATCGGAACCGGCTATCAAGCGGAGATCAGCGCGCTGCGATTGGCGCTGCTGAGCTTTGTCAGCGTGTCGGCGATCCTGTTCGGATTCGTCGTGATTCGCACCGATCTGATCCGTTCGGGGATCTTCGCGGTCGGCTGCGGGGCGGTCGCGGCGCTGATCCTCTATTTCAACGGCGCGACATCGGGGTGGAGCGCGACCGAGGGCTGGCGGCTCGTCTGCCTCGCGCTCGCTATCGGCATCGCCGCGCCGCTGTTTCAGGCGGGGCGTGAGGGCGGGTTTCGACCGCTGTCCTATCCGCTGGCGCATGACCATGCCTGGACCAACGCGGTGCTGTGGTGCCTTAGCTGGGCGTTTGTCGGCGTCGTCATGCTGCTGTCGTTCCTGCTTGCCGCTTTGTTCGAACTGATCGGGATCGAGCTACTCAGCGACCTGCTTGAAAAAGAATGGTTCTGGCGCGGGCTGGTCGGGCTGTCCTTCGGTTTGGGCCTCGCCTTGTTGCGTGAACAGCGGCGGATCGTCGGCTTGCTCCAGAATGTTGCGATGCTGGTGCTGGGCGTGCTCGCGCCGGTGCTGGCGGTGGGGCTCGGGCTGTTCCTGATCGCGCTGCCGTTCACCGGGCTGCAGCCCTTGTGGGAGGCGACCAAGTCGACCACGCCGATCCTGCTCGCCTGCGCCGTCGGCGCGCTGCTGCTGGTCAATGCGGTGATCGGCAATGGTGGGGATGATGCGCCGCGCAACCGGGTGCTGCGCTGGGCGGCGTTGGTACTGGCGGTGGCGATCCTGCCGCTGGTCGGGATCGCCGCCGTCGCAACCGGGCTGCGCATCGGGCAGTATGGCTTCACGCCGGAGCGGCTGTGGGGCCTGACCTTCGTGGTGATCGCGAGCGTGGTCGCGGTGGCGTACCTCGCCAGCGTAATCCGTGGGCGTTGGGGTTGGGCGGAGCGGGTGCGGCCCGCCAACCTCAATCTCGCGATGATCGTGTGCGGCGTCGCACTGCTGCTGGCGACGCCGTTGGTGAGCTTCAACGCGATCTCGACCCGCGATCAAGTCGCGCGGCTGGAATCGGGCAAGGTGTCGCCGGACAAGTTCGACTGGGCGGCGCTGGCGTTCGATTTCGGGGAGCCGGGGCGGACGGCGCTGGAGGGGCTGAAGGCGTCAAAATCTGCGTCTGTTCGAGCGAAGGCAACTGAAGCAACAAAAGCAAAAGACCGATGGATTTTGTCGGATGATCCATTTGCGCAATCTCGCCGCAAAGATCTTGCGGAAGTCCGAGAGATGCTGATCGTTACGTCTCTCGTTTTACCTAAGCAGACTCCTCTGCCGGAAGATCTGTTAGATGCCCTCATCGACATGGAATGCAGTGGACACGGCGCTGGCCGCTGCATCGTCGGGTATGAGGCCGGGGCCGATCGCGCTTGGGCGATGAAGGAGATATGCCTCCTCACAGCCAAAGCCGGCTCGGAAGCAGCAATGACGCATGCGGTTGGTGAGCCGTATAGGTATTGCCCGGCTCTTCGCTGGTTCAAGCGTCGAGATGGAAAGTTTGTTGATTATGTTCCCGGCAGCTTCACCGACCTGACTCCTGAGCAGGCTGAGGCCATCGTTCAGGGCACCAAGGCGAACGCCATTGAAGTTCGCCCCGTCCAACGCCGCCAAGTTTTCGTCGGCGGCATCCCCGTCGGCGATCCGTTCGAATAACCCCGCTTGCTGAAACGGGGGCGTCGCTGCTAGGCGCTCCAGCATGTCCGTAGAACCCGCCACCGTGAAGAAGGTCGCGAGCCTTGCGCGCATCGCGATCAGCGATGCCGACGCCGAGCGGCTCGCGCCTGAGCTCAACAACATCCTCGGCTGGATCGAGCAGCTGGGCGAGGTCGATACTTCGTCCGTCGAGCCGATGACCGCCGTGATCCCCAACACGCTGCGCCTGCGCGACGATGTCGTGAACGACGGCGACATGCGCGACGCGGTGCTGGCCAATGCGCCGCTTGCCGAGCATGGCTTTTTCACCGTGCCCAAGGTGATCGAATAATGACCGACCTCACCAACCTCGGCGTCGCCGCGCTGCGCGACGGCATCCGCACGGGCGAGTTTTCGGCGCGCGAAGTCGCGGACGCCTTCATCGTCAAGGTGAGCGCGGCCAAGCAGCTCAACGCCTTCATCGTCGAAACGCCCGAGCATGCGCTCGCCGCCGCGCGTGAAGCCGACACCGCGCGCGCCGCTGGCGAAACGCTCAAGCCGCTCGCGGGCGTGCCGATCGGTATGAAGGACCTGTTCTGCACCAAGGGCGTGCAGACCACCGCCGCCAGCCATATGCTGGAGGGGTTCAAGCCGGTCTATGAATCGACCGTCTCGCAGAAATTGTGGGACGCGGGCGCGGGGATGCTGGGCAAGCTGAACCTCGACCAGTTCGCGATGGGGTCGTCGAACGAGACCAGCTATTTCGGCAATGTGATCAGCCCGTGGCGGCGCAAGGATGGCGGCAACGCCCCGCTCGCGCCCGGCGGGTCATCGGGCGGTTCGTCCTCGGCGATCAGCGCGCGGCTCGTGCCCGCGGCGACCGGGACCGATACCGGCGGTTCGATCCGTCAGCCTGCGGCCTTCACTGGCATTTCGGGCATCAAGCCGACCTATGGCCGCTGCTCGCGCTGGGGCGTGGTGGCGTTCGCCTCGTCGCTCGATCAGGCCGGGCCGATGGCGCGCGACGTGCGCGATTGCGCGATCATGTTAGAGGCGATGGCGGGCTTCGACGCGAAGGACGCCACCTCGCTCAAGCTCGACGTACCGAAGTGGGAGCAGGGGCTGAACCCCGATCTGCGCGGCAAGAAGGTCGGGATTCCCAAGGAATATCGCGTCGACGGCATGCCGAGCGAGATCGAGGCGCTGTGGCAGCAGGGCATCGACTGGCTGAAGGATGCGGGCGCGGAGATCGTCGAGGTCTCGCTTCCGCACACCAAGTACGCGCTGCCCGCCTATTACATCATCGCCCCGGCGGAGGCGTCGTCGAACCTCGCGCGCTATGACGGCGTGCGCTACGGCCTGCGCGACCTGCCCGATGGGGCGGGGTTGCAGGACATGTACGCCGCGACCCGCGCCGCCGGGTTCGGCCCGGAGGTGCAGCGCCGCATCCTGATCGGCACCTATGTGCTCTCGGCGGGCTTCTACGACGCCTACTATACTCAGGCGCAGAAGGTCCGCACGCTGATCGCGCGCGATTTCGAGCGGGCGTGGCTGCAGTGCGATCTGCTGCTGACCCCGACCGCGCCGAGTGCCGCGTTCGCACTGGGCGAGAAGAGCGCCGATCCGCTGGCGATGTATTTGAACGACGTGTTCACCGTGCCGTCCTCGCTCGCGGGCATCCCGGCGATGTCGGTGCCGGGCGGGCTCGACAAGGACGGGCTTCCGCTCGGCCTGCAGATCATCGGCAAGCCGCTGGACGAGCAGGGCGTGCTCAACGCGAGCCTCGCGATCGAGCAGCGGGCGGGCTTCACGGCGCGGCCGGAGCAGTGGTGGTAGGATGGAAGAAGCGTGCATCGCGATCGTAGCGCTCATCGCTATGCCGATCGCAATGTTCGCAGCCGATCTGTTCGGCCTCTGTGCGGGGCTGGGCTGGGGATATTACTCCAAAAGGCGCCGGGCAAAGCGCGCTGAACGGAAGTTGCAGGCAAATGACTGAATCGACTTATCGCATCAAAGGCGAAACCGGTGAGTGGGAGGTCGTGATCGGCCTTGAGGTCCACGCGCAGGTCACGTCCAACGCCAAGCTGTTTTCGGGCGCCGCGACCGCGTTCGGGGCGGAGCCGAACACGCAGGTGTCGTTGGTCGACGCAGCGATGCCGGGCATGCTGCCAGTGCCGAATATCGAGTGCATCCGTCAGGCGGTGCGGACCGGCATGGCGATCGACGCGCAGATCAACAAATGGTCGCGCTTCGACCGCAAGAACTACTTCTACGCCGATCTGCCGCAGGGCTATCAGATCAGCCAGCTCTACCACCCGCTGGTGGGTGAGGGCGCGATCGAGATCGACGTCGATGGCGAGACCAAGACGATCGGCGTCGAGCGCATCCATGTCGAGCAGGACGCCGGCAAGCTGATGCACGACCAGCATCCGCGCCTGTCCTATGTCGACTTGAACCGCAGCGGCGTCGCGCTGATGGAGATCGTGTCCAAGCCCGACATGCGCTCGCCGGCCGAGGCCGGGGCGTATCTCGCCAAGCTGCGCTCGATCCTGCGCTATGTCGGGTCGTGCGACGGCAATATGGATCAGGGCTCGATGCGCGCCGACGTCAACGTTAGCGTGCGTAAGCCCGGCGCGGAGTTCGGGACGCGAACCGAGACCAAGAACGTCAACTCGGTCCGCTTCGTCATGCAGACGGTGGAGATCGAGGCGAAGCGCCAGATCGAGGTGCTGGAGAGCGGCGGCACGATCGTTCAGGAAACGCGCCTGTTCGACCCCGATCGCGGCGAAACTCGGTCGATGCGGTCGAAGGAAGACGCGCACGATTATCGCTACTTCCCCGATCCCGACCTGCTCCCGCTCGAACTGGACGATGCGTTTCTGGACGCGTGCCGCGCGTCGCTGCCCGAACTGCCCGACGCCAAGCGCGCGCGCTACATCGCGGCGGGTGTGACGCCGTATAATGCCGGCGTGCTGACCGCCGAGGTCGAGACCGCGCGCTATTTCGACGCGCTGCTCGACGCGGGTGCCAAGGGTGCGGCGGCTTCGAACTGGGTTACGTCCGAGCTGTTCGGCGCGCTCAACAAGCTGGGCAAGAGCATCGAGGAGTCGCCGGTTTCGGCCGCGCAGGCGGCCGAGTTGCTGGGTCTGGTCGCGGATGGCACCATCTCTGGCAGCCTCGCCAAGCAGGTGTTCGAGATCATGCTCGAAACCGGGGACAGCGCGGGCAAGATCGTAGAGGAACGCGGTCTTAAGCAGACCAGCGACACCGGCGCGATCGAGGCGGTGATCGCCGACGTTCTGGCCAAGAACCCCGGTCAGCTCGAACAGTATCGCGGCGGCAAGGAAGCCCTGTTCGGCTTCTTCGTCGGCCAGACGATGAAGGCGATGGGCGGCAAGGCCAATCCCGGCGTGGTCAACGACCTGCTGAAGAAGGCGCTTGCCGGATAAAGGGCCCCAGCCTCTACTGCGCGGTGTCGTCCTGGTTTCTGGTCACGCCGCCGGTCCCGCCGACGGCGCCGTCGACGCCATCCGGCGGAGATTTGTCCCGAATATTATCGATGTCGCGGTTGGTTTCATCGACCGCGCGTTCGAGATCGCTGCGGTGGTCGTGATCGGCTTCGGGCAGGCTGTCCGGGTGCGGGTCAGGGTCGGTCATCGATCGGCATCCTCTCGCCCGGAACAACGCGCCAGCTGGCGAGATGCTCCGGGTAAGCGGTCAATCTGCCGCGCGCGGCAGTTGGGTCAGAACTTCAGCGTTTCCGCCACGCGGCGGTATTTTTCGACATCCTTGTCGAAGAAATAGAGCGCGGGTGCTTCATAGGCGACAAGGTAGAGCTTGCCGCCTATGACCGCGCCAATCGCCTCACCCCTGCGCGACACCTCATCGTCGCGGGTGAAGCTATAGGTAAACCGGATTCCCTTCTGGCCACTGATCGTCGCTGGCTCTTGGCTGTCGATGCTCATCCGGTTGACGCCGTAACGCACGCGATAGGTGGATTCGAGCAGCGCCGGGATATCGGTGATCAGCATGTTGGCCGTCACCTTGGGCAGCGGACGGTTCTTGCGGTCGACTTCGCGCATGATCGGCATGCCAGGCGCAATGCCGCCCAAGAAGGTCACCTTGTTCAGGCCGTCGCCGTCGATCGTCCAGATTTCGGTGTTCTTGCCTTCATTGCGAGTCAGTTTGTTCCACTCGTCGGCGGGAGTGGCCGACATGCTGGACTTGGCGATTGCGGCGCGGGGACCGGGGGGGACCAGGGAGTTGGCGAGCGCGGGTGCACCAGCAAGCAGAGCGATCGCAATCATTGCGGATTTCATGGCAATTTCCTCAATTTTCGATGAGCGACGCGATCGCCTTGGCGTCGCTAGCGTCAGGTTTCAGTCGAAGATATTCTTCCAGCGCCTTGCGGCCCTCGACGCTCTCCCCATTGCGGAGCAGCGCCAGTCCAAGGTTGCGGTGCAGTTCGGGCGCGGCATATCCGGCTACAGCGGCCTGTCGATACAGGTCGCTGGCAGTCTGAAGATCGCGGGGATATCCGCGCGCCCGATACAGCTCGGCGCGCGCGAACAGCAATTCGGGCATTGACCCCCACCGTGTGGCGAGATTGTCGAGCAAATAGGTGGTTCCGCCGAAATCATTCAGCTTGATTTGTGCATCGAGAAACCGCGGCAGATAAGGGGCCATCGCTTCCTGATAGCTCGCTCCACGTGCGTCACCGGATGGACCGATGCGCAGGGCTTCTTTGGCAAGATAGGATGCGCGCGCCAGATGCGTCGGGTGCGTGTCAAAAAATCCTGCGCTATACCGTTGCTTCGGTTTCTGTTTCCGGCCGGCGACCGACGCATCGCTTTCGGCCATCAGCGATTGCCAGACTTCGGACGATGCTTGAGCCGGATAGCCCGCAGCGGAGATATATTTGAGCCCGAGCAGATCGGCCTGCGTTTCCTGTTCCCGGTTGAACTGGAAAAACGAACCCATCAGCGAGATCTGAACATTCCCGCCGCCGGTCGAGTAGCCATAGCTTGCCGCCACTGCCCCCAGCACGCCGATCCATGCGATCACGTCACTGGCCGAACGGCGGGCCTTGAAGCCGGCCAGGCTGTGACGCAGCTCGAAATGGGCGAACTCATGGCCGAGCACCGAAGCCAGCTCGGCTTCGTCCCGCACCCGCAATAATAACCCGGACCACACCTCCATCGCGCCGTTCGGCATCATCGATGCATTGAAGGCGGGCACTTCCATCGCATAGATGCGAACGCCCTTGCACCGGTCCTGACCCACGCTGCGGCAAAGCACCTGCGTCAGATACGATTCCAGCTTGCCGTCGTTGATCCGCAGCGGGCTGTCGCGCAACATCCGTTCGCGCTCGTCTGCCTGCATCCACAGCCCGCGTTCATCGACGGTCGTGGGCTCATAAGCGGGCGTGTAGGCGGGGAGCGCGGATGCCTGATCGGAGCGCGCGGCATGGGTCGGCGCCACCGCGCCGAGCAATAGCGCCGCAACGCCCGACCAGCGCGTCATGGTCATTTCGCCGCTGCCTGCGCTTCGGCCGGCCGACCCGGGAAGCCTTCCAGCAGCTGGGCGACCCGCTTGGCCGCGCCTTCGGGAGTCCGGACATCGCCGCCCATTTCGCGGTCCGCATTGAGCCAGACGAGCTCACCGGTCCGTAGGTCGATCAGTCCGGCATGACCGACATGGACGCCGGACGTGACGCTGACCCCGCCCATCGCGGCAAACAGCTGAAGCATCTTAGAGGCTGTTTGGAAAATCGGTATTGAGGGATTCCGTTCGCGCCTGAGGTGTGATTCAGGTGGGGAATGTGGACCAAAGAGA
>FWWL01001523.1_pt1 | contig 54288 bp, 51 predicted proteins | sample 2228331 | NCBI WGS metagenome assembly FWWL01 (sample SAMEA103939775, study PRJEB20133) | metagenome | reverse complement strand
GGGCCGGGGTGGGCGGCGGGCCTGCGGGTTCGGGTTCGGCGCCGGGCGCGGCGGCAGCGGTCTGCGCCGTGGCCGGGCCGGAATCCGGCTTGCGCCCGGCTTCGGCCTGTTCGGTCAGTTCATCGTCGTCCGGCACGGGTTTGGGTGCGCTGGCGCCGTACTTTTCGGCGTAGCTGGCATAGCGCGCGGCCATGCGCTGCTGGACATTGCCGCCCCACTGCTTTTCGAAGCCTTCGAGAACCTCCATCGCCTTGGCCTGATCGTAGATGTAGGTCATCACGTCGCGCGCGATCGGATAGGCCGCCCCCGAACCGCCGCCGTGTTCGATCACCACCGCGCAGGCGTACTTCGGCTTGTCGAACGGGGCAAAGGCGATGAAGTGGCCGTGATCGCGGTACTTCCACGGCCCGTTCTTGCCATTGGCGATGTTGAGGCTGACGACTTGCGCGGTGCCGGTCTTGCCCGCCATCAGCACATCGACCGGCAACCGCGCGCGCCCGGCCGTGCCGCGCCCGTTGACGACTTCGCTCATCGCCGCGTGGATATAGTCGAGATGGTCCTGCCGGAACCCCATCGAGCGCGGCGAGGGCGCCTTCGGGTCAAGGATCAGCCGCGGCATCAGTTCGCGCCCCGATGCGATGCGCGAGGCCATGACCGCCTGTTGCAGCGGATTGACCAGCATGTACCCCTGGCCGATCGTGGCGTTGACGGTATCGTAAACCGCCCATTCCCTGTTGTACTTGCGCAGCTTCCATGCGGGATCGGGCACCGTGCCATAGGATTGCCCGGCATAGGGCATCGGGAACTCCTGCCCCAGACCCAGCCGCCGCGCCATGGCCGCGATCTTGTCCATCCCGATCATCTGCGCGAAGTGATAGAAATAGACGTCGCACGACTGGTAGATGCCCTTCGCCATGTCCACCGTGCCGTGGCCGCGCCGGTTCCAGCAGTGGAACACGCGGTTGCCCACGCGCAGGCCGCCGCCGCAGCTCACGCTGGCCGAAGGGTCCAGCCCCGCTTCGAGGAACGAGAGCGCGACCATCGGCTTGACCGTCGATCCCGGCGGATACAGCCCGCGCAGCACCTTGTTGCGCAAGGGCACGTGATCGTCGTCGGACAGCATCTTCCATTCGATGCGGCCGATGCCGTCGGAAAAGCTGTTGGGATCGAAGCTGGGCATCGACGCCATGGCGAGGATATCGCCATTTTCGCAGTCCATCACCACGACCGAGCCGGATTCCAGCCCGATGCGGCGCGCGGCATAGTCCTGCAAGCCGGCGTTGATGGTGAGCTGGACCGGCTTGCCGGGAATATCCTCGCGCGTGCCCAGATCGCGCACGATCCGGCCCGAAGCGGTGGCTTCCACCCGCCGCGCGCCCGGCACCCCGCGCAGCCGCGCCTCGAAGTGCTTTTCCAGCCCGTCCTTGCCGATCTTGAACCCCGGCGTGACCAGCAGCGCGTTGCGTTCCTTTTCGTAGTCTTCCGCCGATGCCGCGCCGACATAGCCGATCATGTGGCCCACCGCCGCGCCATAGGGGTAATAGCGCGAATAGCCGCGCTGCGGGATCACGCCGGGCAGTTCGGGCAGGCGCACGCTGACCGCGGCAAACTTTTCCCAGTCGAGGCTGGAGGCGACCTCCACGGGCTGGAAGCCGCGCGACTTGTCCAGCTTGTCCGAAATGTCGCGCACGCGGTCGGGCGGCAGGTCGAGCAGTTCGGCCAGCATCGCCACTGTGCGTTCGGGGTCGCTGATGCGGTCAGGGATCAGGTCCACCCGGAAATCGGCGCGGTTGGAGGCCAGCGCCTTGCCGAAACGGTCGAGAATCCAGCCGCGCCGGGGCGGGATCAGGGTAAGGTTGACGCGGTTGCTTTCCGACGCCGCCTGATATTTTTCGTTCTGCGCCACCGCGAGATAGCCCAGACGCGCCGCCAGCAGCAGCCCGACGCCGCCCTGCATCGCGCCCAGCACGAAGGTGCGCCGTTCGAAGCGGTTGGACAGGATCGCGGAGGTGATGGGCAGGCCGCCGGGCATGGTCACAACCGCTTCAACGGCAGCAGGCGGAGGCGGTCGAACAGTGCGACCACGCCGATCAGCACCGGATAGACCGCAACCGACACCAGCAATTGCGGCACGATCACCAGCGGCAGCGCGGCGCCCGCATCCAGCCCGGCGATCATCGCGCTGATCAGCAGGTATCCGGCAATCAGGTTGCCCGCCACCAGCCAGTCCTGCGCGAAACTGCGCCACAGGAATCGTTCGTCTATGGCTTCCATCGCCAGCATGGCGACAGACCATAGCACGATTCCCGATCCGAACGGCTGGCCGGAGTAGAGATCGTCAAACAGGCCCAGCGGCAGCCCGGCCCAGACCGGCAGCATCCCCGGACGCAGCATGCGCCACGCCAGCAGCATCATGAACGCCAGCGGCGGCAGGATCGGGGCCGAAGCGACCATGGCGGCGGTGCCGGTTATCGATGCCAGCATGATCGTGGCCCACGGCACGCCCGTGGCCAGCAGCGGCAGCGGCGCGCGGTTGATCCGGCGCCGGGCAATTTCTTCGGGGCTGGCGTCGAGATCCGGCCAGTTCATCCGCCGTTTCCGCCCGTGTTGCGGCGCTTGGCGGGCGGCGGCGGTGCCGCGCCGGGGTCCTGCAAGCCGTCGCGTTCGATCTGTTCGATTTCGCTGCGCGCCTGCGGGCGATAGGCCGGTTCGACGATCACCACGTCGTTGTCGGCCGGATCGGATGCGATCCGTCCTTCGCTGCCATCGCGGTGGGGGGCAACGGCAACCGCCACCGGGATGCCCGGCGGATAGAGCCCGCCCGACCCGGAGGTGACGAAGACATCGCCCTTCTTCACCGGATTGACGCCCATGTTGATCAGCCGGATGTCGACCTTGCCGTTCGCCCCACCCTGGACAAAGGCGGGCAGGCCATCGCTGGCACGCCGTACCGGCACGAGGTTTTCGGGATCGGTCACGAGCAGGACGCGGGCGGTGTCCGGCCCGGCTTCGATCACGCGGCCGATCAGCCCGGCTGCGCCGCGCACCGGCTGGCCCAGCTTCACGCCCTGCCGCCAGCCTGCGTCAATGATCGCATAGCGCCGCGTGCTTGCTGCGGTGGAGCCGATGAGGTGCGCTGTGGCGACCGGCGGGCGCTGCGGATCGACGAGGCGCAGCAACGCCTTGAGCCGGAGGTTTTCGTTGCGCAGCGATTCCATCGCCACGGCATTGGCCCGCGCGGCTTCCACTTCGCGGCGCAGCGCGGCGTTCTGCTGTCCGGCGCGGAAATAGGCGCCGATGGCGGCGACCACGCCGCGGCTGGCAGTGCGCCCTTCGGCGCTGGCCTGACCCACGGGGCGCGCGGCTTCGCCAGCGGCGTTGCGGGCAAAGGAAAACGCCTGCGGATTGACGAGCGAGACGACAAGCACGATCGCCCCGGCCACGATGCCCACAAGAGCGATCACGTAGCCGGTGAAAATCCCGTATTGCGCCCTGCGCGAAAAGCCTGGGCGCCGGTCCTGCGGCCGCGCCATCCGTTCACCCTTTCAAGCCGGCGCATCCGCGCGCCGATATGCAACCCGCACGTTTCATGCCTGCAAATCCGGCAGGGGCCAAGCGCCTGCCGGTCTGCCGTGCACCGTCATGCGGTCATCAACACGCCGCGATAGATCGGATCTTCCATCGCGCGCCCGGTGCCCAGCGCAACGCACGACAGCGGATCTTCGGCCACGCTGACCGGCAGGCCGGTTTCTTCGCGCAGATGTTCGTCCAGCCCGCGGATCAGCGCGCCGCCGCCGGTCAGCACGATGCCCTGGTCGACGATGTCGGCGGCCAGTTCGGGGGCGGTGTTTTCCAGCGCGATGCGCACGCCTTCGACAATCGCGCCGATCGGTTCGGACAGGGCTTCGGCCACGTTGGCCTGGGTGATGGTGATTTCCTTGGGCACCCCGTTCACCAGATCGCGGCCCTTGATGTGGATCGTTTCGCCCACGCCATCGGCCGGAACGGTGGCAATGCCGAAGTCCTTCTTGATGCGTTCCGCCGTCGATTCCCCGATCAGCAGGTTGTGGTGGCGGCGGACATAGGAAACGATCGCTTCGTCCATCTTGTCCCCGCCGACGCGGACCGAGGTGGTATAGGCAAGGCCGCGCAGCGAAAGCACCGCGACTTCGGTCGTGCCCCCGCCGATATCGACGACCATCGAACCGACCGGTTCGGTCACCGGCATGTCGGCGCCGATTGCGGCGGCCATCGGTTCAAGGATCAGGAACACCTGGCTGGCGCCGGCATTGCTGGCGGCATCGCGGATCGCGCGGCGTTCCACGCTGGTCGAACCCGAAGGCACGCAGATGACGATTTCGGGGTAGCGCAGCAGGCTCTTCGATCCGTTCACCTTCTGGATGAAGTGCTTGATCATCGCTTCGGCCACTTCGATGTCGGCGATCACGCCATCGCGCAAGGGGCGGATTGCTTCGATGGTGTCGGGCGTCTTGCCCATCATCATCTTGGCGTCATCGCCCACGGCCTTGACCCGCTTGATCCCGTTGATCGTTTCAATCGCCACCACGGACGGTTCGTTGAGCACGATGCCGCGATCCTGCACATAGACCAGCGTGTTGGCGGTGCCGAGGTCGATCGCAATGTTCTGCGAACCGAATTTGAAGAATCGGGAAAAGATCGAAGCCATCAGGAAATCCGTACAATTCTGCGGTTTGGCGCGCGGGCACACGCCAAACCCAGCGAAAGTGAGCGCCCAGGAAGGCGGCTCATTAGCAGGGGCCTTGCGCAAAACCCATAGGTTTGTGCGGGTTTGGCTGGATAACTTCACCGCTTGTCTCGAATTGGACCGGCTTCGGCGCTAACACTGTAGCGGCCATGCGAGTCATCCGCCGTCTTCCCGAAACCCTGATCAATCGCATCGCCGCGGGAGAGGTCGTCGAACGCCCGGCCAGCGCGCTCAAGGAACTGGTCGAAAACGCGATCGACGCCGGGTCGGGGCATATCCATGTGCGCCTGTCCGAGGGCGGTCTTGCGCTGATCGAAGTGGCTGACGACGGCTGCGGCATGACCCCTGCGGAAATGGCGCTGGCGCTGGAACGCCATGCCACATCGAAGCTGCCGGAAAGCCTTGTCGGCGATAGCGGCGCGATCGAGGCGGTCGAAACGCTGGGCTTCCGGGGAGAGGCGCTGCCCTCCATCGCCTCGGTGGCGCGCGTCTCCATCGAATCGCGGCCGCAGGGCAGCGGCGATGGCTGGATGCGGGTGGTCGACAATGGCGTGCTCGTATCCGAAGGCCCTGCCGCGCTGCCGCCGGGAACGCGGGTGCGGGTGGAGCGGATGTTCGAGCGGATACCGGCGCGGCGCAAGTTCCTGCGCAGCGCGCGTTCGGAATGGGCCGCCGCGCTTGACGTGGTGCGTCGCCTTGCCATGGCCCGGCCCGATATCGGCTTTACGCTGGAACACGACGGGCGGCGCGCGCTGCATGTGCAGGCGGGCGATACGCTGGAGGCGCGGGTCGCCTTGCTGGTTGCGCGCGATCTGGCTGGCAACGCGGTTACCGTCGATCTGGAACGCGGCGACTTTCACCTCACCGGGATCGCCGGGCTGCCAACCTTCAACCGCGGCGTGGCCGATCACCAGTACCTGTTTGTCAACGGCCGCCCGGTCAAGGACCGGCTGCTGATCGGCGCGGTGCGCGGCGCCTATTCCGATATGCTGGCGCGGGACCGCCACGCCGTGCTGGCGCTGTTCCTGCAAGTGCCGGGCAGCGAAGTGGACGTGAATGTGCACCCCGCCAAGACCGAGGTGCGGTTCCGCGATCCCGCGCTGGTGCGCGGCATGGTCGTCTCCGGCCTGCGCCACGCGCTGTCCAGCGGGGACCGGCGCGCCGCACAGGCACCGGCGGCAAGCGCGATGGCTGCCTGGCAGGCAGAGCCTGTCGCTCCGTCAGCAGCGGCAGCGCCAGGGCCGTGGCAGGGCAGCATGTTCGGTCAGGGAGCGCGGCCGGACGCCGCGCTGGCCGAAGCCGGGCAGCTCTGGCGCGGGTACGAACAGGCGGTCATGGCCCCGCCTGCGGCGCGGGCGGAACCGGCGCTCGAACCGGTCTGCGATGCCGCGCAGCACCCGCTGGGCGTGGCGCGCGGGCAAGTGGCCAATACCTATATCGTCGCCGAAGCGCACGACGGGCTGGTGATCGTGGACCAGCACGCCGCGCACGAACGGCTGGTGCTCGAACGCCTGCGCGCGGCAGGCGCGGGGCAGGGCAGCGCCCCGGCGCAGGCGCTGCTGATTCCCGAAGTGGTTGAGCTGGACGAAGTGGCGTGCGACCGACTTGAGCAGGCGGCGGAAAAGCTGGGCCAGTTCGGCCTGACGCTCGAACGCTTCGGTCCCGGCGCGGTGCTGGTGCGGGCAGTCCCGGCGGCGCTGGCCAAAGGCGATCCGGCGCAACTGGTGGCCGACGTGGCCGATGACCTTGCCCGCCATGGCGATGCGCTGCTGCTGGGCGAAAAGCTCGACCTGATCCTGGCGACGATGGCCTGCCACGGTTCGGTCCGCGCCGGGCGCGTGCTGTCGGTGGCGGAAATGAATGCGCTGCTGCGCGAGATGGAGGCCACCCCGCGATCGGGCCAGTGCAACCACGGGCGGCCGACCTGGGTCAAGCTGGCGCATGGCGACATAGAAAAGCTGTTCGGGAGGAAGTGATGCGATTTTCCGGCCTTATCGTGCTGATATGCAGTGTTCTTTCGCTGTTGCCGGGCTGTTCGGAGCGCGAGCCGACCGATGCCGAGGCGATTGCCGCAGTCAAGGCCGCGCAGGATGGCAAGCCGCCGCTTGAACCCGTAGACCCGCAGCCGATCCTCTACCCGGACATCACCGCCAGCAAGCTGCACGGCACCGGCTGCGCATTCGTTGCCGATGGCGGCGGGATCGGCGCGGTGCTGCTGGCGCAGGATACGCGCGGGGTCATCAAGCTGGACGGGGAGGTGCTGCTGCTGGCCCCGGACGCGGGCAGCGCACGGCTGCCGATGGGAAGCTGGGCGCGCTATACCGGCAAGGCTTATGCCGTCACGCTCGGCGCGGAAGGGCCGGTCACGGCGCTTGGCACCGGGGCGCAGTTCAAGGGCGCGATGACCATCACCGACGCGTTCGAACGCCCCGTCTACGAAGCGCGCGGCGACGTGCAGTGCCGGACGATCTGAACCGCCCGCATCGGCCGGTCGGCGCACGTATTGGGCGCTTCAGGTACGTTTAGGTGTCGTTCAGGTCGCCGGTCCCGCGCGCGGCGAAAACGGGTCAGACGTTGAACTTGAAGTGCAGGACATCGCCGTCCTTTATCACGTATTCCTTGCCTTCCTGGCGCAGCTTTCCGGCATCGCGGGCGCCCGCTTCCCCGTTCAGCGCAACATAATCCTCATAGGCGATGGTTTCGGCGCGGATGAAGCCGCGCTGCATGTCGGAATGGATTTCGCCCGCCGCTTCGGGGGCCTTGGCGCCCTGATGCACGGTCCACGCGCGCGCTTCCTTGGGGCCGACGGTGAAGAACGTGATGAGGTGCAGCAGATCGTACCCGGCACGGATGACGCGCGCCAGGCCGCTTTCATGCAGGCCCATTTCTTCAAGAAAGACAATGCGTTCGTCCGGGTCCATGGCCACCAGATCGGATTCGATGGCGGCCGACACGATCACCGCGTTGGCGCCTTCCGCCCGCGCCTTTTCAAACACCCGCGCCGAATGGGCGTTGCCCCCGGCGGCGCTGCCTTCTTCCACGTTGCAGACATAGAGCACCGGCTTGGCGGTCAGCAGTTGCGCCTGCTGGAACACGCGCAGTTCCTCGTCATCCTTCGGCTCGGTCAGCCGGGCGGGCTTGCCCGCGCGCAGCAGTTCGAGCGCCTGGCCGAGCACCGATGCGATGATCTTCGATTCCTTGTCACCCGCCTTGGCCTTCTTTTCGGCGGCGGGAACGCGCTTTTCCAGGCTTTCGAGGTCGGACAGCATCAGTTCGGTCTCGACCGTTTCGGCGTCCGAGATCGGATCGACGCGGTTTTCGACGTGCTGGATATCGTCGTCTTCAAAGCAGCGCAGGACGTGGACGATGGCATCGACTTCGCGGATATTGCCAAGGAACTGGTTGCCCAGCCCTTCGCCCTTCGACGCGCCGCGCACCAGACCGGCAATGTCGACAAAGCCAAGCTGGGTGGGGATGATCTTCTGGCTGCCCGCGATCTTCGCCAGCATATCGAGCCGGGGATCGGGCACGCCGACATTGCCGACGTTGGGTTCGATCGTGCAGAACGGATAGTTGGCTGCCTGCGCCGCCTGCGTTTCGGTCAACGCATTGAACAGCGTCGATTTACCGACATTGGGAAGGCCGACGATCCCGCAACGAAAACCCATTTCACACTCCTTGGCTGCGCGCGCCCATAGCGGCGGAACGCGCGGCCCGCAAACCTTCACGGAAATTTCAGCAGATAATGCGAATGAATGGCCATGAAGAGACATCTGCTGATTCTTCCGCTGCTGCTGGCTGCGGGCGCCTGTGGCGAGGATGCTGCGGTAAAGGTGGCGCGCGCCAGGCAGGAAATCGCGGCAATGGAACTGGGTGCGGCGCGGGTCGATCTGGCGGCGGCGCTGGCCAAATCCGGCGAAGACGCGGACCTGCTGCGCCTGCTCGCCGGGGTGCAGTTGCGCATGGGCGATGGCCTTGGCGCATCGGCCACGCTGGCGCGGCTGGAGCGGGCCGGGGTGAGCGGCGCAGAGCTTGTGCGGATGAAGGCCGAAGCGGCGCTGCTGCGCGGCCATGCGGACGAAGCCCTGGCGATGCTGGGCAAGGACCAGTCGCCGACCGCATGGCGTGTGCGCGCCATGGCCTATGGCGCGGCGAAAAAGCCGCAGGCCGCGCTTGATGCGCTGCGGCAGGGGGCAAAGGCCGGAGACGATCCGCTGCTGCTGCGCGATTACACCGCGTTCCTGCTGGAAGCGGGCGATCTTGCCGGGGCGGCGCAGCAAATCGACCGGCTGGCGCGCGTGCAGCCGGACGAGTTCGATACGCTGATGCTCAAGGCCGATCTGGCGGTCCGGCGCGGGCGGCTGGCGCAGGCGCATGCCACGCTGGAACAGGCTGCGCAGCGGTATCCCCGCGTGCCCGAACCGTGGATTGCGCGCGCGATTGCTTATGACAATGCGGGCCAGCTTGACGATGCGATGGCCATGGCCCGGCGGGCAGAAGCGATTGCGCCGGACAATCCCGCCGTTGTCGATCTGAAGGTGCAGTTCGCGGCGATGAAGGGCGATTGGAAAGCGGTGCGCGAAGTGCTGGGCAAGCGCGAACGCACGCTCGATCCGATTTCCGCCAACGGTTTGACCTATGCCGAAGCGATGTTGCGGCTGGGGCACCCCGAACAGGCACGCGCGCTGTTCCAGCGGGCGCTGACCCGATCGCCCAACAACCCCTATTCACGCCTGATGCTGGCGCAGGCGCAGCTTGCCACCGGCGATGCCGCAGCGGCCTATGCCACGGTGAAACCGCTGTCCGACAGCCTGCTGGCTGGGCCGCGCGAACTGGAACTGGCGGAAAAGGCAGCGCGCGAACTGGGCGTACCCGATGCCGATGCGCTGCGCGCGCGGCTGAAATCGGCGCGGCAGGGCGCTGCGCAGGCGCTTTCCGCCAAAGGGCAGGCGGCGATGGTGGCAGAAGACTGGCAGGCGGCGAGCGACGCTTATGGCGAACTGGCGAGCCTTGGGGAGGACGCCGAAGTGTTCAAGCGGCTGGCCATGGCGCTGAGCCGGGCCGGGCGGACTGACGAGGCGATTGCCGCGGCGGATCGGGCGAGAGCTTTGCGCCCGGACGATCCCGACACCGCCTACATGGCGGGCTATGTACGCGCGGCGGGCGGGCGGGATCGCGCCACTGCCCTTTCGCTGTTGAAGAAGGCGAGCGAGGCCGATCCTGAAAACCCCCTGTTCAGGAACAGCCTCGCCCGGTTTTCAGCGCCCGAAGGCGCTTGAGGCAAGAGTTTTTGAGCGGATCAGGCGCGCGGCTTGATCCGGCGCGAACGGGCAAGGCCGATGCCCAGCAGGCCCAGCGCCATCATGCCCAGCATGCCCGGTTCGGGAACGGCGGTACCGCCCGAAGAAGTGGTCGTACCGCCAGAGGTCGTGGTGCCGCCCGAAGTGGTGGTGCCGCCCGACGTCGTCGTACCACCCGAAGTTGTCGTACCACCCGAAGTGGTGGTTCCGCCGGAAGTGGTCGTGCCACCCGAAGTCGTCGTGGTGCCGCCTGACGTGGTGGTGCCGCCAGTGCTGGTGCCACCGCACGACTTCGACCCGGACGAGTGACCGCAGTTGCAATAGTGGGTGTGCTTGGTCCACCAGGTCGCCTGGGCAGGCGTGGCAACGGCAAGGCCCGCAGTGGCCGTGGCAGCAATGGCAAGAGCGCGAATGTTCATATCAACCCCCGATAGGACAGTGTGGTTGACAGCCAACTACGCAAAACCAATGCCAAATGTTTACAATCAATGGTTTGGATGGTTAACGCTGTTTTAGAGGTGTGGAAGGTGTAAGCCGTGTCGACACCGTTGAGTTTCTGCAATGTTGCTGAATTGCAAGCATTTTGCATGCAGGCAGTTGTCGGTGTGCTCAAGCCTGCTGGCGCATCGCCACGTCCGACATGAAGCGCACCGCATCGCCCCGCGCCAGCCATTCCGCCTCTGCGGCGATCGCGCCGAGCATGTCCACCAGACCGTCCTGTTCGGCCTTGGCGAAATTGCCCAGCACATGGCCGGTCACGCGGTCCTTGTGGCCGGGATGGCCGATGCCGAGCCGCACCCGGCGGAAGTCCGCGCCAAGGTGCTGGTCGATGGAGCGCAGCCCGTTGTGCCCGGCCGTCCCGCCGCCCTGCTTCACCTTCACCTTGAACGGGGCGAGATCGAGTTCATCGTGGAACACGGTCAGCGCATCGAGGCCCAGCTTGTAGAAGCGCATGGTTTCGCCCACCGCGCGGCCGCTTTCGTTCATGAAGGTCGCTGGCTTGAGCAGCAGCACCTTTGCGCCGCCGATGCGGCCTTCCTGCAACCAGCCCTGGAACTTCTTCTGGACCGGGCCGAAGCCGTGGACATCGGCTATGGTATCGAGCGCCATGAACCCGACATTGTGCCGGTGCAGCGCATATTGCGGTCCAGGGTTTCCAAGGCCGACCCAGAGTTGCATGGAAAAGCTCCGTAGTTTGCAGATGCATCGCCGGACACCCGCGCTCACCCCGTCCCTGCCGGGAAGGGAGCGAGCCTTGCCGCGCCGCAAGGGGAAGGTAGGCGCAGCGGGGAGTCTGCGCCACGGTCCGCTTCCTACGACAGAACAACCCCAAAAAAGAACCCCTCCCGCACCGGGCGGAAGGGGTCTTTCGGCGCGGGCCGGTCCCTTTCGGGGCCAGCCTTTGCGATGGGCTTATTCTTCGCCGGCAGCCGCCGCTTCGCCTTCTTCGCTCTTGAGCGAGGACGGGGCGACGATGGTGGCGATGGTGAAGTCACGGTCGGTGATCGCGGTCTTCACCCCGCCCGGCAGGGTCACGGCGCTGATGTGGATCGAATCGCCCACTTCATAACCGGTCACGTCGACCACGATATCATCGGGGATCGCATCCGGGGCGCAGACCATTTCCAGTTCGTGGCGAACGACGTTCAGAATGCCGCCCTTCTTGAGGCCAGGCGACTTTTCTTCGTTGATGAACACGACCGGCACGTTGACGTGGACAACCGAGTCCTTCGAAATGCGCAGGAAATCTGCGTGCTGCGGACGGTCGGTCACCGGGTGGAAGGCGACATCCTTGGGCAGGGTGCGAACGGTCTTGCCGCCCACGGTAAGCTCGACGACGGAGTTGAAGAAGTGGCCGGTGCCCAGCGCCTTGGACAGCGCCTTTTCTTCCAGATGGATCGCAACCGGGTCTTCATTGCCACCATAGATGACGGCGGGAGTGCGGCCTTCACGACGCAGTGCACGGGAGGCTCCCTTGCCTGCCCGATCGCGCGTCTCGGCCGACAGCGTAAGCGTCTCGCTCATGTGTCAGTACCTTCCGAAAATGCATTGTTTCGACAATTCCTCTGCCACGCCTCCAGGGATGACCATGACAGGGAAGCGGCGGCCCATAGCCGGTTTGCCGGGAAATGCAAGTTTTTCGGGGCAGGTAGTCACGGCACCCGCTTGATCGTCCAGCCGCGCGCCAGCATCAGGCGTTGCAGGCTGTCGGACCCGGCAAGGTGCGCGGCGCCCACGGCCACGAACGGTTTCGCGCCCGCCTTCAGCATGCCATCAAGCTGGTCGGCCCAGGCGCGGTTGCGTTCGGACAGCAGCGCCTGGTGCAGTCCGCCATCGGCCAGAAAGCCGCGGTTCGCTTCGCGGGCGATGCCCAGATCGTCGCCGCGCAGCCACATCCTGACCATGTCGGCCTCTTCGTCGGTCTTGCTGGCGGCTTCCACGGCCACTTCCTGCAACAGCACCTGCTGTTCGCGCGGGGGGAGCGCGTCGAAGATGCCGAACTGGCTGTCGATGGTTTCGAACCCGGCAATGGGTTTGCCGCCCGCCAGCTTGCGCAGAGTCGGTTCGGCACCGCTTTGCGGGTCGGCGCCCGCCTGCTGCCCGGCGATGGCCGCCAGTTGCAGCGCCACCGCCCAGCTTTCCGTATCGGCAAAGTCGGCGTCGGACAGGCCGAGGTTGCGATAGACCGTGGCCAGTTCGTCGCGGTAGGCAGGCTTGATCCGCTGCGACGGCGGCGGAAGTCCTGCGGTTCCGGCAAGGCGGGCCAGCGCCTCGCCCGCGCGGGTCTGGTCGAGCGGTTCGGCGATTTCCAGCACCAGCCGGTCCGCCTTGCCCAGCGCCTCGGTGATGGCCGGGCGCAGCCATGGCGTGTCGGGCGGCAGGGCGTGGACCGTCCCGAACAGCCAGCCGCGCACCGTGCCGGCCTGATCGGTGATCTGCCACAGCGCAACCCGTGCCTCGACCTTGGGGGCTTCTTCCTTGGCGCCCATGCAGGTGGCCAGCATGCCCAGACTGAACGCGAGCAGGAGGCGGACGAGCATCTTCACTGGACGCGCACCGCGGCGATGCCCTGCGCCTTGAGCGCGGCCTGTACGCTGTCCGGCCCGGCAAGGTGCCCCGCGCCCACGGCCACGAACACCGCGCCGGGACGCGCCAGCCGCTGGCGCACCCATGCCGCCCAGGCGTGGTTGCGCTGGTACAGCAGCACGTCGACGACCTGCGGATCGTCCATCGCATCGTTGACGAGGTGGGCCAGTCCTTCGGGATCGCCCTGCGCCCATTCGCGCATCATCTGGTCGATTACCGCCACCGACCCGTCGAACTCGCGCACCGCATCGCGCAGCAGGACAAGCTGCTTGTCGCGCGGGAGGGTGTCGAACAGCGAGAGCTGGTAATCCAGCGTCTCCAGCGCGCCAAGCGTCTTGCCCTGCGCCAGCGCGGCCTTGCGCAGCACGCTTTCGGCGCCATCGTCCGGCCCGTATCCGGCCATGGCATAGGGCATCATTCCGATCGACATGCCCGCCAGCCATGGCTCGAAGCGATCAAAGGCGTCGGGGCGCAGTTTCAGCCGGGTCAGCAGGGCCTCGAAGGCGGCGCGGTCCTCCTCGGTCATCAGCGAGCGCAGCGTTTCCCCTTCAAGCAGGCCGACACGGCGCAGCGCGGCGGCTTGCTCGGCCGGATCGGGATCGGGGATTTCGGTCACCAGTTCGCCCGATTGCGCCAGCGCGGCGGCGATCGGGCCGTTCAGCCAGTCGAGGCCCCTTGGCAGCGCGTGGACCGTGCCGAACAGGTAGATCGTCGTATCTTCGTCCGCCACTTTCCACAGCGCGGGAACGGGCCTGGCGGGCAGGGCGGCAGGGCGCGCGGGCGCGGCCGTCTGCGCGCTGGCGGTGGGCGCGATGGCGGCGCCGAGCAGGGCAAGCGCGGCAAGGCAGGCGTGGCGCAGGTTCATAAGCGGCTTCATACGCCGCAGGGGATGAACGAAGCCTTCCCGCGAAGCAATCTGCGAAAGGTTGATTTGGCGCGTCGCATCGGCCAAAGCCGCGCCACCATGGCCGATACCGCACTCAAGCCGCTTTGCCTGCAGGACATGATCCTGCGCCTTCACGCGTTCTGGAGCGAACAGGGCTGCCTGATCCTCCAGCCCTATGACATGCGCATGGGCGCGGGGACGTTTCATCCCGCCACCACCCTGCGCGCGCTGGGGCCGCAGCCGTGGAACGCCGCATTTGTCCAGCCGTGCCGCCGCCCGACAGACGGGCGCTATGGCGAAAACCCCAACCGGTTGCAGCACTATTACCAGTATCAGGTGATCCTCAAGCCCAGCCCCGCCAATCTGCAGGAACTCTACCTGCAATCGCTGGGCGTCATCGGCATTGATCCGCTGGTCCACGATATCCGCTTTGTCGAGGATGACTGGGAATCGCCGACGCTTGGCGCCTGGGGCCTGGGATGGGAAGTGTGGTGCGACGGGATGGAGGTGACCCAGTTCACCTATTTCCAGCAGATGGGCGGTTTCGATTGCAAGCCCGTGGCGGGCGAACTGACGTATGGGCTGGAGCGTCTGGCGATGTACATCCAGGGCGTCGACAACGTGTATGACCTTGCCTTCAACAATCCCGATAGTGCCTTAGGGGGCGTCACTTACGGCGACGTGTTTCTCGAAAACGAGAAGCAGATGTCGAGGTGGAACTTCGAGGTGGCCGATACCGAAACCCTGTTCGAAGGCTTCCGCCGGGCAGAGGCGGAATGCGTGCGCAGCCTTGAGGCAGGCGTGCCGATTGCCGCCTATGAACAGGCGATCGAGGCCAGCCACCTGTTCAACCTGCTGCAGGCGCGCGGCGTGATCTCGGTGCAGGAACGCGCCAGCTACATGGGCCGCGTGCGCGATCTCGCGCGCGGGTCGTGCGAAGCGTACATGGCCAGTTTCGCAGACCAGTGGGCCGCGCAATACCCGGAGTGGAGCAAGTGACCGATTTCCTTCTCGAACTGCGCAGCGAGGAAATCCCGGCCCGCATGCAGGCCGCCGCGCGCGCCGATCTGGAAAAGCTGTTCCGCAAGGAACTGGACGCTGCCGGGCTGAAGGCTGGCGAAGTGACCGTCTGGTCCACCCCGCGCCGCCTTGCGCTGATCGCCCGCGATCTGCCGCTGGCCACGCAGGCGGTGTCCGAGGAAGTGAAGGGGCCGCGCACGTCGGCGCCCGAACAGGCGCTTGAAGGCTTTCTGCGCAAGACCGGCCTTGCGAAAGAACAACTGACCGAACGCGACGGGGTGTGGTTCGCGGTGACCGAAAAGCCCGGCCGCGCGACCAGCGCCGTGCTGGCCGAAGCGATCCCCGCGATCATCCGCGCCTTCCCCTGGCCCAAGAGCCAGCGGTGGGGCGCAGCTTCCATTTCGACCGAATCCTTGCGCTGGGTGCGCCCGCTTTCGGGCATTGTGGCAATCCTGGGCGAAGATCTGGTCGATTGCGAAGTGGGCGGTGTGCGGTCTGGCTATGCCACGCGCGGCCACCGTTTCCACTGCCCCGGCGAAATCACCATCGGCAGTGCCCACGATTATGCCGAAAAGCTGCGCGCCTGCCATGTGATTGTCGACCATGGTGAGCGCGAAGCGATGGTGCGCGAAAAGGCCAGGGCCGTGGCGCAAGCCGCAGGCCTCGTGCTGGTCGAAGACGAAGGCCTGGTGATCGAGAATGCAGGCCTCACCGAATGGCCGGTGCCGCTGCTGGGCCGTTTCGACGCGGCGTTTCTGGAAGTGCCGCCAGAAGTGATCCAGTTGACCGCGCGGATCAACCAGAAATATTTCATCTGCCGCGATGCAGCCGGAAAGCTAGCCAACGCCTTTGTCTGCACCGCCAACATCGAAGCCAGGGACGGCGGCGCCGCCATCGTTGACGGCAACCGCAAGGTGCTTGCCGCGCGGCTTTCCGATGCGCGCTTCTTCTGGGAGCAGGACCGCAAGAAGCCGCTGGCCGAACACGCCGAAAAGCTGGGCCGGATCACGTTCCACGAAAAGCTGGGCACGGTGGCCGACAAGGTGGAGCGCGTGGCCAGGCTGGCGCGCTGGCTGGTGGAGGAGGGCATCATAACCGATGCCCCCCTTCCCGTTGGAGAGGGGCCGGGGGCGGGGGCTCCCCCTTCGCAGACGCAGCACACCCCCACCCAACCCTCCCCCTCAAGGGGGAGGGCTTTGCTGGCCGATCAGGCGGAGCTTGCCGCGCGGTTGTGCAAGGCCGATCTGGTTACCGAAATGGTTGGCGAGTTTCCCGAACTCCAGGGCCTGATGGGCGGCTACTACGCCCGCGCCGAAGGACTGCCGGATGCCGTGGCCGATGCCATCCGCGATCACTACAAGCCGGCCGGGCAGGGCGATGACGTGCCCACCGCGCCGGTGACGGTGGCCGTGGCGCTGGCGGATAAGATTGATAATCTTGTTCAATTTTTCGAGATCCAGCTCAAGCCAACCGGCTCCAAGGATCCCTTTGCACTGAGAAGGGCTGCGATCGGATTGACGAGTTTGGTTTTGGGCAATGAACTGCGTTCCAGTCTGAACGGCATGTTGCAGGGATGTATTATTCAGAGCCTTGGGCAGCCGGGGATATTTCCACCTGATGGTTTGTTGGACTTCATTGTCGACCGCCTCAAAGTCCAGCAACGCGAAGCAGGCGTCCGCCACGATCTGATCGACGCGGTGTTCGCCCTTGGCGGCGAGGACGATCTTGTCCGCTTGCTCGCCCGCGTCCACGCGCTGCAGGCTTTCGTTGGCACCGAGGACGGCGTTAATCTGCTCGCAGGCTACAAGCGCGCCGCGAATATCCTCAAGAAGGAAGGCTTCACTGCCCCCCTCCCCGGTGGGGAGGGGCCGGGGGTGGGGGTTCCCGCGCCGGACAATGCAGCGCACCCCCGCCCGACCCTCGCCCAAGCGGGGGAGGACTATGCCCGCGAACCCGCCGAGCAGGCGCTGGTCGATGCGCTCAACACCGCCGAACCCAAGGCGGATGCCGCTATCGCCGCCGAGGATTTCACCGCGGCCATGGCGGCGCTCGCCAGCCTGCGTGCGCCGATTGACGCCTTTTTCGAAGGCGTCACGGTCAACGATGCCGATGCGGGCAAGCGCGCCAGCCGTCTGGCCTTGCTTGACCGCTTTCGTGCTGCGGTGCACAAAGTGGCGGACTTTTCGCGCATAGAAGGCTAAGGGGCGGATCAAATCCGGTCCGATTCCGGTAAAACCAGACATTCGCAAGGGGCCCAGGACAGGCATGAACGCACAGGTATTCCACTTCGGCGGTGGCGCGGTTTCTTCTGATCTGCGCGCGAAGGACAAGACCATCGTCGGCGGAAAGGGCGCGAACCTTGCCGAAATGGCAGGCATCGGCCTGCCGGTGCCGCCGGGATTTACCATCACCACCGAAGTGTGCACGGCCTACAACGCCAGCGGAAAGACGTTTGACGATGCGCTGCGTGGCGGCGTGGCGCAGGGCATCGCGCACATCGAACAGGCTACCGGGCGCATATTCGGCGATGCGGCCAATCCGCTGCTGGTTTCGGTACGGTCGGGTGCGCGGGTTTCGATGCCCGGCATGATGGATACGGTGCTGAATCTGGGGCTGAACGATGTGACCGTGGCGGGCCTTGCCGCCGGTTCGGGCGATCCGCGCTTTGCGTGGGACAGCTACCGCCGGTTCATCCAGATGTATTCCGACGTGGTGCTGGGGCTGGACCATCACCGGTTTGAAGATGCACTCGAAATCATCAAGGAAGACAACGGTTTCTTCAACGATGTTGAACTGGCTGCCGAACACTGGCAGGCGCTGGTCGCGGAATACAAGGCCATCGTTGCCGATCAGCTTGGCCGCCCGTTCCCGCAGGACGTGCACGAACAGTTGTGGGGCGCGATTGGCGCAGTGTTTGATTCCTGGGAATCCGACCGCGCGCGGGTCTACCGCAAGCTGAACGATATTCCCGCCGACTGGGGCACCGCGGTCAACGTGCAGGCCATGGTCTTTGGCAACATGGGCGATACTTCGGCCACCGGCGTGGCCTTTACCCGCGATCCGGCCACCGGCGAAAAGGCCTATTACGGCGAATGGCTGGTCAACGCGCAGGGCGAAGACGTTGTGGCCGGGATTCGCACCCCGCAGTACCTGACGCTGGCCGCGCGCGAACGTGCCGGGGCCAAGCCGCTGTCGATGGAAGAGGCGATGCCTGCGGCCTATGCCGAGCTGGCGACCGTGTTCGAACTGCTCGAAAAGCATTACAGGGACATGCAGGACATCGAGTTTACCGTCGAACAGGGCAAGCTGTGGATGCTGCAGACCCGTTCGGGCAAGCGCACCGCCAAGGCTGCGCTCAAGATGGCGGTCGATATGGTGGCCGAAGGGCTGATCGACGAAAAGACCGCGATCCTGCGCATTGACCCGATGGCGCTCGACCAGTTGCTGCACCCCACGCTTGACCCCAAGGCGGCGCGCGACGTGCTGACGCGCGGCCTTCCGGCATCGCCGGGCGCGGCGTCGGGGACGGTGGTGTTCGATGCCGATACCGCTCAGGCCCGCGCCGAACGCGGCGATGCGGTAATCCTCGTGCGGGTCGAAACCTCGCCCGAAGACATTCACGGCATGCACGCGGCGCGCGGCATCCTGACCGCGCGCGGCGGGATGACCAGCCATGCAGCGGTGGTCGCGCGCGGCATGGGCCGCCCGTGCGTTTCAGGCGCGTCGGCGCTGTCGATCGACATGGCCAGCCGCACTGCGCGGATCGGCAACCGCGAAATCCGAGAAGGCGACACGATCACGCTCGACGGATCGAACGGCGATGTCATGGCTGGCAGCGTGCCGACGGTGGAGCCGGAACTGGTCGGCGATTTCGGCACGCTGATGGTCTGGGCGGACAAGCACCGCCGCATGAAGGTGCGCACGAACGCCGAAACGCCGCTGGATTGCCAGGTCGCGCGCCAGTTCGGTGCCGAAGGGATCGGGCTGTGCCGCACCGAACACATGTTCTTCGAAGCCGGGCGCATCAGCCTGGTGCGCCAGATGATCCTGGCCGAAGACGAAGCCGGGCGCCGCGCCGCGCTGGCCGGGTTGCTGCCCGAACAGCGCAGCGATTTCGCATCGATCTTCGAAGTCATGGCCGGCCTGCCGGTAACCATCCGCCTGCTTGACCCGCCGCTGCACGAGTTCCTGCCGCATGCCGATGCCGAGTTCGCGGAACTGGCCGAGGCAACGGGGCTGGGTGTCGAGCACCTCAAGCGGCGGGCGGGCGAACTGCACGAGTTCAACCCGATGCTTGGCCATCGCGGCTGCCGCCTTGGCATCACGTTCCCCGAAATCTATGAGATGCAGGCCCGCGCGATCTTCGAAGCGGCGTGCGACGTGGCCGAAAAATCGGGCGATGCACCCATTCCCGAAGTGATGATCCCGCTCGTCGCCACGCGCAAGGAACTGGAAATCCTGCGCGCGCTGGTCGATCGGGTGGCGGTGGAGGTCTTTGCCGAAAAGGGCCGGACGCTGGAATACATGGTCGGCACGATGATCGAACTGCCGCGCGCTGCGCTGATGGCGGGCGAAATCGCGCACGAGGCGCGGTTCTTCTCGTTCGGCACCAACGACCTGACACAGACGACGCTGGGGGTCAGCCGCGACGATGCCTCGCGCTTCCTCAACCCCTATGTCGAACAGGGCATCTATCCGCGCGATCCCTTTGTCAGCCTCGATATCGAAGGCGTCGGGCAACTGGTGGAACTGGCGGCAGAGCGCGGCCGCAACACGCGCTCCGATCTGAAGCTTGGCATCTGCGGCGAACATGGCGGCGATCCGGCCAGCATCGCGTTCTGCGAAAAGACCGGGCTGGATTACGTTTCGGCCAGCCCCTACCGCGTGCCGATTGCCCGGCTTTCCGCAGCGCAGGCGGCGCTTTCCTGATCCTGGGAGCCTGACTGTCGTCAGAACCTGGGCGGGCGCAACGGCTTTGCCCAGCCGCTAAGCGTCAGGATCTCGAACCGTTCGGTCACCTTTCCGTCCGCCTCGGCGCGGGCGGCAAAGGCGGCCTGCGCGCGGGCCAGCGCCGCCTTGCCCAGCGGCGCACCGGGCCGGGCCAGGCAATTGCCCAACCCCTGCGCGCGCAGATCGCCGACGAGTTGGCCAAGCGAACGAAAACGCACGTCGATGTGGTGGCTGTCGATCACCGGGTCGGCAAACCCGCACCGTTGCAGCAATTGGCCCCCGGCGCGCACATCGACCAGCGGGTGGATGCGCGGCGATGGGCGTTCCCCGTCAGCGTCCAGCATGATCGCGCGCAACGCGGGCAGCGATCCCGCGCCGATGAAGCTGGCGATCATCAGCCCGCCATCGGCCAGCGCGCGGCGCAAGTGCACCAGCGCGCCGGGGAGATCGTTCACCGTATCGAGCGTACCGAGGCTGGCGATGAAATCGTATCCCGGCGTGGTGCCGATCGGTGCCTCTTCATCCAGCACGGCTGGCCCCAGTGCCGGGTCGCGCGCATCGACAGCGGCCCCGCTGGCCGCCAGTGCAGCGGCAACCGTGCCGGTCCAGTCCCCGATCACCAGCGCGCGGCGGGGATCGTGCCGCAGGAAGCCCAGCCGGTCGAGCACATCGTCAGCCATGTCCTGCGCGATATAGCGCGGGGCGTCGGGGCGCGTTTGCGCCAGCGCCATGCGCTGCCGCGCTGCGTGGCGCCGTTTCGGTGCGAAAATAGTCGGGGGCAGGGTAGCCATACCCCGCCAGTGCCCGTGCCACGCGCACTTGCCAAGGGGGCACGTGACGCGGAAAAGCAGGCGATGCCGCGTAACGCCTTTTCCGGCCTGTCGATCACGCCGCTGGTGGACTTCGTGTTTCCGCCGCGCTGCCCGCTGTGCCGTGCGCCGGTGGCGGCGCATGGAGGGCTGTGCCTGCCGTGCTGGGAAACCCTTGCCGTGCCTTCCGGCACCTGCTGCGCGCTGTGCCAGCGCCCGCTGGGGGAAGCGGAGGCGCAGGGCGCCGCTGCGCAACTTGTCTGCGCGCCCTGCATGGCCGCGCCGCCGTGCCATGCAGGGATTGCCGCAGCCACCCTCTACAATGACGCGTCGCGGGCGCTGGTGCTGGCGTTCAAGCACGGTCGCCGGATCGGGCTGGCGCCGATGATGGCGCGGATGATCGCGGCGCGCCTGCCCCCGATGGAGGCGGGCTGGCTGGTTGTGCCCGTGCCGCTCCACCGCTGGCGGTTGCTGCAGCGCGGCTTCAACCAGTCGGCGCTGCTGGCGCGGCATCTTGCGAAAGCGCAGGGCGGCCGTCTGGTGGTGGACGGGCTGGTACGGCGCAAGGCCACGCCATCGCTGGGCGGGCTGGGGGCAAGGGCACGAACGCGCGTGCTGGCCGGTGCGATTGCCCCCAACCCGCAGCATGCTGCCACGCTGCGGGGCGCACGCGTATTGCTGGTGGACGATGTGATGACGAGTGGCGCGACGAGCGACGCCTGCATTGCCGCGCTGCGCCGGGCGGGCGCTGCTGAGGTGCGCATCGCTTGTTTCGCGCGGGTGCTCGACGAAGCGATCGACCTTGCGCGCGGCGCTTGAAGCGCCAACCGTGGCGGGCCTGTGCTGGATACGAAAAACGCCCGGAACCAGCGGCTCCGGGCGTTCCCGTGACGAAAATCGTTGGCGGACGTTCGCTGTGCGGCTTTCGGGTCCGGCCTTTTCAGGCGGTCTTCCTCTTGCCTTGCACGGAACTGGCAGCCCCCCCGAACTGCTCCACCATGATCGTCTCTTGCCTCACTTCATCTTTCACCACGGGGACCGACAGGTCCATGCCAGGATGAAAAACCGATCCCCTCAAACCGTTTCCCTGAACGTTTGGCCATTTCCCTGAACATTGGCCGGTGTATGCGCTGCGTGACGGTTATCCGTTCGTTTCAGCCTGTTGACCTTGTTGTGCAAGGCCAACCATACGTTCAATCAGCAAGTCCCTCAAAAACCGCTGACTCACTAATCTGCCATTCAGGTTCGTGACGGAAGTGGATTGTTTCCCGTCTGTGGATTTTGGTGGACGATTGTGGTTATCATGCAACAAAAGCTGCCAATCCGGTGGCAAATGCGGTGAAAGGTCATCTCTCTTGAGCGTACCAGACAATGCGACCCTGCGTGAGCAGGGCAGCGAGTTCATGCCGAAGTTCGATTCCGCCGGTCTGGTAACCGCCGTAGCTGTCGATCACCGCACTGGCGCACTGCTGATGCTGGCACACATGGACGCCGAGGCCATCGCCCGAACGCGCGAGACGGGGTTCGCGCATTTCCATTCGCGCTCACGCGGTCGCCTGTGGATGAAGGGGGAATCATCTGGCCACGTCCTGAAGATCATCGAGATCCGCGTCGATTGCGATCAGGATGCGCTGGAACTGCGCGTCGAACCTGCGGGGCCGGCCTGCCACACGCTGGCGCCATCATGCTTTTACCGGCGGATCGGCGCGGACGGTTCGCTGGAGCGGGTGACCACTTGACGTTTACGTAAGGGTTACCTATTTTTGCGGCATGCTCGAACATGCTGCAACCGCGAATCGCGACCATACCGGTCACCTCGAACAACCCGACGCCTTGTCGCGCGACCAGTTCACCATTTCCGATCTCTCCCACGAGTTCGGGGTGACGGCGCGCGCCTTGCGGTTCTACGAGGATGAAGGGCTGATCGCGCCGACCCGCCACGGTCTTGCCCGCATCTATTCCAAGCGTGACCGCGCGCGCCTGGCGTGGATCATGCGCGCCAAGAACGTGGGGTTCAGCCTCGCGGAAATCCGCGACATGATCGACCTTTACGATATGGGTGACGACCGCGCCGAACAGTGCCGCGTCACTATCGCCAAATGCCGCGAGCGTATCCAGAACCTGCAGCGACAGCAGGCGGACATCGCAGCAACCATCGATGAACTCACGAGTTTCGTCGATCGCGTCATTGCACGGGAGCGGGCTGCGGGCCGCGATCCCGAAGCAAACAACAAGGGATAGGATCAATGCCAGTCTACAACGCTCCCACGCGCGATACGCGCTTCATCGTCAACGAAGTCCTGCGGCTCGATTCCTATGGAAATCTGCCTGGCTTCGAAAACGCCACGCCCGACATGACCGATGCAATCATTGCCGAAGCGGGGCGGTTCGTGTCCGAAGTGATCGCGCCGATCAATCTGTCGGGCGACCGGGAAGGGTGCACGCGCCACCCCGACGGCACCGTGACAACGCCTGCCGGGTTCAAGGAAGCCTATCGCCAGTATGTCGAGGGCGGCTGGGGCACGCTTTCCGCGCCGGCGGCTTACGGCGGGCAGGATCTGCCGCACGTGATGGGCTTCATCATGGAACTGTACCTGGCCAGCGCCAACCAGGCGTTTGCGATGTACCCCGGCCTTGCCAACGGGGCGATTTCGGCCATCCGCGCCAAGGGATCGCCGGAGCAGCAGGCGCTTTACCTGCCACGGATGATCAGCGGTGAATGGCTGGGCACGATGAACCTGACCGAACCGCATTGCGGCACCGATCTTGGCCTGATCCGCACCCGCGCCGAACCGCAGGCAGACGGTTCCTATGCCATCACTGGCACCAAGATCTTCATTTCGGCGGGCGATCACGACCTGACCGACAACATCATCCATCTGGTGCTGGCCAAGACCCCCGGCGCCCCGGAATCGAGCAAGGGCATTTCCCTGTTCATCGTGCCCAAGATCATCGTCAACCCGGACGGTTCGCTGGGCGAACGCAATGCCGTGACTGTTGGTGCCATCGAGGAAAAGATGGGTATTCACGCCAACGCCACCTGCGTGATGAACTACGATGGCGCCAAAGGCTGGATGGTGGGCGAGGAGAACAAGGGCCTTGCCGCCATGTTCATCATGATGAACGCGGCCCGGCTTGGCGTGGGGATGCAGGGGCTGGCACAGGCCGAAGTCGCTTACCAGAACGGGCTGGCCTATGCGATCGACCGCCGTCAGGGCCGCGCCTTGACCGGGCCTGCGGAGCCGGAGCAGAAGGCCGATCCGATCATCGTGCATCCCGATGTGCGGCGCATGCTGATGGACGCCAAGACTTTCATCGAAGGAATGCGCGCGCTGTGCCTGTGGGGCGCCTTGCAGGTCGATCTCATCCACAAGGCCGCCACCGAGGAAGAACGGCAGGCAGCCGACGACCTGATCAGTCTGCTTACCCCGGTCATCAAGGGGTACGGCACCGACATGGGCTACAAGATCGCCACCGACATGCAGCAGGTCTGGGGCGGTCATGGCTATATCGTCGAGAATGGCATGGACCAGTTCGTGCGCGATGCCCGCATTGCGATGATCTATGAAGGCACCAACGGCGTGCAGGCCATGGACCTGGCTGGCCGCAAGCTGGCGCAGAATGGCGGCCGCGCGGTGCAGCGCCTGTTTGCCCTGATCGATGCCGAGTGCGCCGAGCCCAGCGATGACGCGACCGTGCGCCTCGTTGCCGAACGGCTCGGCAAGTGCTGCGGCGAAATGAAGGCCGCGACGATGTGGTTCATGCAGAATGCCATGGTCAACCCCAACCAGCTTGGCGCGGGGGCTTATGCCTACATGACACTGACCGGCATCGTCTCGCTTGGCCTGATGTGGCTGCGCATGGCCAAGGTGGCCAGCGCGGCGCTTGCCAGCGGCGGTGCGGATGCGGCCTTTTATGAAGCCAAGCTGACCTGCGCGCGCCACTGGGCGACGCGCGCCACGGTCGATGCAGGCGCGCTGCGCCGCCAGGTGGAAGCGGGCAGCGAAACGATCATGGCGCTGACCCCCGAACAGTTCGCCATTGCATGATGGCGGCGCATGGCCGGGGGCGCTTGCGGGCGTTCCCGGCCGTTCAGCCGGTCGTTTCGTCGAGCATCGCCAGCAGCGCGTCCCAGCTTTGCCGGTCTGCGCTGGCGTCATAGGCGATGGCGGCCATGCCGCGCGTATCGCTGTCCGGGTCGGTAAAGCCGTGCTTCACGCCGCCGTAGGCGTGGAAATGCCAGTTGGCCCCGGCAGCATCCATTTCCTCCCAGAACGCCATCACCTGCGTGCGCGGCACCATCGGGTCGGCATCGCCATGGCACACCAGAATGCGCGCGCTGACCATGCCGGGCGTTGCGGGCTGGGCAGTGTCGAGCAGGCCGTGGAAACTGGCCGCAAGGCGGATGTCCGCCCCATCGCGTGCGAGTTCGAGCGCCGCCTGCCCGCCCATGCAATAGCCGATCGTGGCCAGCGGCAGCCCTTGCGCCGCAGCGTGGCCGGACAGCGCGGCAAGCCCGGCGCGGATGCGCTGGCGATACCCTGCCGCTGTCGCCCGCAAAGTGCCGGACAGGGCCATTGCGTGGTCCAGATCGCAGATCTGTTCGCCATAGAAATCGGCGATCATCGCCACATAACCCTCATGGGCGAGCATGTGGGCGCGGCGGATCATGGCAGCGTTGCAGTTCATGATCGTCGGCAGGATCAGCACGGCTGCGCGCGCCGGTCCTTCCGGGCGGGCGAGAAACCCTGTCAGTGGCAGTGCGCCGTCGGCATAGTCGATCTGTTCAAGCGCCATGCGCGATCACTCCGGCAGGAAGTCGGGAACCGAAAGATACCGTTCGCCGGTATCGTAGTTGAAGCCGAGCACGCGGCTGCCGGTGGGCAGGTCGGGCAGCTTCTGGGCAATGGCGGCCAGCGTCGCGCCGGATGAAATGCCCACCAGCATGCCCTCCCTCGCGGCGCACTGGCGCGCCATTTCCTTGGCATCGGCGGGATCAACCTGGATCGCCCCGTCGATCGAGCGGGTGTGCAGGTTGCCGGGAATGAAGCCTGCGCCGATCCCCTGGATCGGGTGTGGCGCGGGTTGCCCGCCGGAGATGACCGGCGAGAGCGTCGGTTCCACCGCATAGGCCTTGAGCGCCGGCCAGTGCCGCTTGAGTTCTTCGGCGCACCCGGTCAGGTGGCCGCCGGTGCCGACGCCGGTAATCAGCACGTCAATGGGATCGGCGGCGAAATCGGCCAGGATTTCGCGCGCGGTCGTGGCCACGTGCACGGCCACGTTGGCCGGGTTGTCGAACTGCTGCGGCATCCACGCGCCGGGCGTCTGTTCGACCAGTTCCCGTGCCCGTTCGATGGCGCCTTTCATTCCCTTTTCGCGCGGCGTCAGATCGAATGACGCGCCGTAGGCCAGCATCAGCCGCCGCCGTTCGAGCGACATCGATTCCGGCATGACCAGCACCAGCGGATAGCCCTTGACCGCAGCGACCATGGCAAGGCCGATGCCGGTGTTGCCCGATGTCGGTTCGATGATCGTGCCGCCGGGCTTGAGGCTGCCATCGGCCTCTGCCGCTTCGATCATCGCCAGGCCGATGCGATCCTTGATCGAACCGCCGGGGTTGGCGCGTTCGCACTTCACCCATACTTCGTGATCGGGGAAAAGGCGCGAAAGGCGGATATGCGGGGTGTTGCCGATGGTGGCGAGAATCGATTCCGCTTTCATGGCGCGTTGCTCCTTAAGCTTTGCGTGCAACCTACTGTTATCTGTACCGCGCTGCAAAGGTTCGTGCAGCCTTGAGTTCGGGGAACAGGACGAACCACGCGGCGGTCACGGCGATGGCCCCTACACCGCCGAAGATCACGGCGCCGGTTACGCCGAGCAGCGCGGCGGCAAGGCCGGACTGGAGTTCGCCCAGTTCGTTGGATGCCGAAATCGCCAGCCCCGAAATCGACGATACCCGGCCACGCACGGCATCGGGCGTGTGCAGTTGCACCAGCGTCGAGCGGATGAACACCGAGATCATGTCCGCTGCCCCCAGCACCGCCAGCAGCCCAAGCGACAGGTAGAAATTGGTCGAGAAGCCGAAGGCCACGGTAATCGCGCCGAACCCGATAACCGCCAGCATCATCTTGAGACCTACCTCGTTTTCGATCGGACGGCGGGAAAGCCACAGCGCGACCAGCGCCGCCCCCACGCCGGGCATGGCGCGCATCACGCCCAGCCCGTTCGCGCCAACCGGCTGGCCGTCGATCAGCAGGATGTCGCGCGCGAACACGGGCAACAGGGCGGTTGCGCCTCCCAGCAGAACCGCAAACAGATCGAGCGTTATGCACCCCAGCAGAAAACGGTCGTTCCACACGAACGACAGGCCATCGTGCATCTGCCGCAAGGGGTGGACCGGCACGGCGGATCGTGGTGGCGGCAGCGCGCGGATCGAAAAAATCAGGGCCGATCCAAGCGCCATCATCACCGTCGATGTCCAGTATGGCACCGCCGGGCCAAGCGCGAACAACAGTCCGGCAACAGCCGGCCCGCCGACCGACCCGATCTGCCAGGCCATCGAGTTGATGGCGATCGCCTTTGGCATCAGGGGCGCAGGTACGATGTTCGGCGCGATGGAGGACATGGCCGGACCGATGAAAACCCGGGCCGTTCCGTGCAGGGCGGCGAGCGCGAAGAGCAGCGGCAGCGAAAGCATCTGCGCCTGGGTGGCAAGCGCCAATACCAGCGCCACCAGCAGGTCGATGCCGATGGCAAGGCTTGCCACCAGCCTGCGGTCGAACCGGTCGGCTGCAAGGCCCGCCAGCGGGGTCAGCAGGAAAAGCGGCAGGAACTGCGCCAGGCCCATCAGACCGAGCTGGAAGGCAGCGTCGCCCATCGACATGCCATATGCGCTGCGGGCGAGGTCGTAGAGCTGGTATCCGAGGATCACGACCATGCCGGTCGTGGCGCTGACTGACAGGAAGCGCGCAAGCAGAAATCGCCGGTAGTCGGCAATAGCCAGCGGCGAACGCGGCAGGAGGGGGTCTGGTTCCGGCGGAACCGGAGAGTGCGCGTCGCTGTTCACGAAAGGCGCAATGCCACCCGCCCGCGGGCTTGCCAAGCAAGCTTTGCGTCAGTGCTGCCTAGCTGTTCTTGTGCTGTCGCGGCAGCGTTCCGCCGGGGGCTTCAAGCTGCGATCGTTCAGCCTTTGCCGCGCAGCTTTGGGTTGGGCGCGAGCGACTTTATCATGCGCGCGAAATCATCGACCCGCACGATCCGTTCGAACTGGAATCCGGCGCGGTCGCCATCGGTCCACACCAGAAACGCCTCGATCCTGCCGATGTGGGGCAGACGCACGGTCACGCGTTCGCCACGGCCGAGCTCGCAGCCGCCTTGCGACATGAAGCCGGTGGTCGAAATGTTGGCGATCTGCAGCAGGATGTCCCCGTGCAGACGATGTTCCGCAATGACCGGAAGCTCCACCGCATGGCGCGTGGAACGACGCAGATCGGTCACAGAAAGCTGGGCTCCGCCGCGCATCGTTCCTCCTTGGCGCATGAGTGACTATGCCCAAGCCTATAGGTTCGAAATGCCGAACAATTGGTAAAGCGGCGGCAATTCCTTGCCGGAAGCGGCACGGCCTTGCCGTTAGGACATTGGCAAGAGCGATCAGGCGCGGCGCAGGATACCGTGCTTCTTCTTGCCCGAAGACACGCGGATTTCGCCGTCTTGCAAGGCGATGACATGCGCTTCATCGGCAACGGCAACGCCATCCACGCGCGCCCCGCCGCCCGCGACCAGCCGCTTGGCTTCACCCCGGCTTGCCGCAAAACCCAGGCCGACCAGCGCATCGATGATGCCGATTGACGAATCGGCCACCACCAGCGTCGGCAGATCCTGGCCCACACCGCCCCCGGCAAAGGTCGCGGCGGCCGTCGCTTCGGCGGCTCTGGCGGCATCATCGCCGCGCACCAGCCGGGTCACCTCATTTGCCAGAACGATCTTCGCGGCGTTGATTTCGCTGCCCTCCAGCGATTCGAGCCGGGCGATCTCGTCCAGCGGAAGATCGGTGAACAGGCGCAGGAACCGGCCCACGTCGCGGTCGTCGGCGTTGCGCCAGTATTGCCAGAAATCCCACGCGGGCAGGGCATCTTCGTTCAGCCAGACGGCCCCGGCAGCCGTCTTGCCCATCTTCGATCCGTCTGCCGTTGTCAGCAGCGGCGTGGTTACGCCAAACACTTCCACGCCATCCATGCGCCGGGTCAGTTCGATCCCGTTGACGATGTTGCCCCACTGGTCCGACCCGCCCATCTGCAAGCGGCACCCGTGGCGCAGCGCGAGTTCGCGGAAGTCGTAAGCCTGCAGGATCATGTAGTTGAACTCAAGGAACGACAGCGACTGTTCGCGGTCGAGCCGCTGTTTCACCGAATCGAAGCTGAGCATGCGATTTACCGAGAAGTGCTGGCCCACTTCGCGCAGGAAGGGGATGTATTCCAGCCGGTCGAGCCACTCGCTGTTGTCGACCATGATGGCATCGGTCGGCCCGTCGCCAAAGGTCAGGAAGCGTTCGAACACCGTCTTGATCGAGGCGACGTTGCTGGCGATCAGGTCGGTCGTCAGCAGCTTGCGCGCTTCGTCCTTGAAACTGGGATCGCCGATCTTGCCGGTGCCCCCGCCCATGACCACGATCGGTTTGTGCCCGGCCTGTTGCAGGCGGCGCAGCAGCATGATCTGGACCATCGACCCGACATGCAGCGATGGCGCGGTCGGATCGAAGCCGATATAGCCCGGCACCACCTGCCTTGCCGCCAGCGCATCGAGCGCCGCAGCGTCAGTCATCTGGTGCACGTAGCCGCGCTCTGACAGCAGGCGCAGCAGGGAGGAAGCGTATTCGGTCATCTCGGCCACCTGAATGCGGGCAGTTCTGGTCGGGATGGCGCGCCTAGCACGGAGTTGGACGCTTGGAAACGTATGAGCTTGCCTGCCACGCTGCACACCCTGCGCTGGCGGTCAGCGCGGTATCGACGCGGATCATCGCGCTTGATCCAAACTGGCTTGTCCTGCGCTGGCGCGTCGAAGGTGCCAGCCGCGTTGTTCTGCCGCCGTTCGCCGGCAAGGGCAGGGCCGATGGCCTGTGGCAGACAACCTGCTTTGAACTGTTCGTCAAAGGTGATGACACGGCGGGTTATGCCGAGTTCAATCTTTCGCCTTCGCAACGCTGGGCGGCTTATGACTTCAGCGGTTACCGCGAAGGCATGGCGCCGCGGCCGTGCCCGCGCGATCCGGTCTGCACGCCGCGGCGCGGGCAGTCGGTGCTGATCTTCGATGCCGCGATTCCCGCGGCTACGCTACCGCCGCTGCCCTGGCGCTTTGGCCTGAGCGCGGTGATCGAGGAAGAGGGCGGGCGCAAATCCTATTGGGCCATAACGCACCCGCCAGACCGCCCGGACTTCCATCACGAGACTTGCTTCGCAGGCGTGCTTGCGGCACCGCTGGCGCCATGAAGTTCGGTATCGATCGGCTGCTTGCCGAACCCGCCCTGCGTCAACCGCTTGCCGGCAAGCGCGTCGCGCTTGTCGCTCACCCCGCCTCGGTGACGGAAAATCTTGTCCACTCGCTCGATGCGCTGGCGGCGCTTCCCGACGTGACGCTGAGCGCCGCGTTCGGCCCGCAGCACGGGCTGAAGGGCGACAAGCAGGACAACATGGTGGAAACCGCCGACGAACTGGACCCGGTGCACCGCATCCCGGTGTTCAGTCTCTATGGCGAGGTTCGCCGCCCCACCGCGCCGATGATCGACAGCGCCGACGTGTTCCTGTTCGACCTGCAGGATCTGGGTTGCCGCATCTATACCTTCGTGACCACGCTGCTTTACTTGCTCGAAGCGGTGTCGGGCACCGGCAAGGCGGTGTGGGTGCTTGATCGGCCCAATCCCGCCGGGCGTCCGGTTGAAGGCACGAAGCTGGTGTCGGGGTGGGAAAGCTTTGTCGGGGCAGGGCCGATGCCGATGCGCCATGGCATGACGCTGGGTGAAATGGGGCACTGGTTCATCGCCCGCTTCGGCCTGGATGTCGATTACCGGGTCATCACCATGGAAGGCTGGCAGCCCGAAGATGGCCCCGGTTTCGGCTGGCCGCAGGACCGGCTGTGGATCAACCCTTCGCCCAATGCTGCCAGCCTCAATATGGCGCGCGCTTATGCCGGCACGGTGATGATCGAAGGCGCCACCGTTTCCGAAGGGCGCGGCACCACGCGCCCGCTGGAAGTGCTGTTTGGCGCACCGGACCTGGATGCAAAGGCCGTGCTGGCAGAAATGCACGGATTCGCGCCGCAGTGGTTGCAGGGCTGCGCCATCCGCGAATGCTGGTTCGAACCGACCTTCCACAAGCATGCCGGGACGCTGTGCAGTGCGCTGATGGTCCATGCCGAAGGCCGGTTCTACGATCACGATGCGTTCAAGCCGTGGCGCTTGCAGGCGCTGGCGTTCAAGGCGATCCGGCGGCTTTACCCCGATTACCCGCTATGGCGCGACTTTGCCTACGAGTACGTGTTCGACAAGCTGGCAATCGACGTGATCAACGGCGGCCCGGCGCTGCGGGAATGGGTGGACAATCCGGCAGCGCAAGCCGCCGATCTGGAAGCGGTGGCTGGGCCGGATGAGGCGGCCTGGATCGCCGAGCGCGCGCCCTTCCTGCTTTACTGACCGGGCCTCCGCCGAATCCGGTCGCTGCCGTCCGGTTCAGTGCTTCTTGCGCGTCAGTTCGCGCATGGCGCCATCCAGCCCTTCCAGCGTCAGCGGGTACATCGAACCGCCGAGCAGGTCGCGGATCATCTTGGTTGACTGCGAATAGCCCCATTGCCGTTCGGGTACGGGGTTGAGCCAAACCGTTGCCGGATAGGTCTGCGTCACGCGGTGCATCCACACTGCGCCCGCTTCTTCGTTGAAGTGTTCGACACTGCCGCCGGGCTGGCTGATTTCGTAGGGGCTCATCGCTGCATCGCCCACGAACACCACCTTGTAGTCGTGGCCGAACTTGTGGAGGATGTCCCAGGTATTGGTCCGGTCGGACCAGCGGCGCTTGTTGTCCTTCCACACACCTTCATAAAGGCAGTTGTGGAAATAGAAGAACTCCATGTTCTTGAACTCGGCCGTGGCCGCGCTGAACAGTTCCTCGACCAGTTTAACGAACGGGTCCATCGACCCACCAACATCGAGAAACAGCAGCAGCTTCACCGCGTTGCGCTTTTCCGGGCGCATGCGGATGTCGAGCCAGCCCTGACGTGCGGTCACTTCGATCGTGCCTTCAAGGTCCAGTTCGTCGGCGGCGCCTTCGCGGGCAAAGCGGCGCAGGCGGCGCAGCGCCACCTTGATGTTGCGGGTGCCCAGTTCGCGCGTGTTGTCGAGGTTCTGGAACTCGCGCTTTTCCCAGACCTTGACCGCGCGCTTGTGCTTGCTTTCCCCGCCGATGCGCACGCCTTCGGGGTTGTATCCCGAATTGCCGAACGGGCTGGTCCCTTCGGTTCCGATCCACTTGGTGCCGCCCTTGTGGCGCTTTTCCTGTTCTTCCAGACGCTTCTTCAGCGTCTCCATGATTTCATCCCACGACCCCAGCGCCTTGACCTTTTCCATTTCCTCTTCCGAGAGGAACTTTTCAGCAACGGCGCGCAGCCAGTCTTCGGGAATGTCGACCGGGCGCTGGCCGTAATCGGTCAGGATGCCCTTGAAGACCTTGTTGAAAACCTGATCGAACCGGTCAAGCAGCCCTTCGTCCTTCACGAAGGTGGCGCGTGAGAGGTAGTAGAAGGCTTCCGGCGTCTGTTCGATCACGTCCTTGTCCAGCGCCTCAAGCAGCACGAGGTGCTCCTTGAAGCTGGCCGGGATGCCCGCCGCGCGCAGTTCGTCGACGAAATTGAAAAACACGCAGAGCCGCTCCTTTGCATTAAAGGGCTGACTAAGGGCTGGATCGCGGATCGGCAAGGGCCGACGGGCGCTTCGTGCCGGTGGCGCGCCCGTCCCGGACCAGAATAAGGTTGAGTGATGGCCCCGCAGGGGTAATCAATGGACATCATGGTTAACAGATTCTCTACAGGGGGTCGGATCGCTGGTGCGATCGGTGCCTGTGTCGGCCTGCTGGCGCTGGCCTGCGCTGTGCTGCCGGCTGGATCGCTGGTCGGGCTTTCCGAAAGGGCGGAGGCGCAGGTCGCGCCCGCGCCTGCTCCCGCGGTTGCAGCGCCCGCCGTGGTGCTGCCTCAACCTGCACCACCCGCACCACGCCAGCCTCCGCTGGTTGCCGATGTAGTGCAATCCGGCGTGCTGGTCGTGGTGAGCAAGGCTTCGCAGCGGATGTATGTGTTCAAGGATGGGGAACCCTGGGCATCATCGCCGGTATCCACCGGCAAGCGCGGACACGGCACCCCGGCGGGGGTCTTTCCGATCCTGCAGAAGAAGGCGTTTCACCGCTCCAACCTCTACAGCAATGCGCCAATGCCGTTCATGCAGCGGCTGACGTGGGGCGGCATTGCCATTCATGCCGGGCACCTGCCGGGCTATCCGGCATCGCACGGGTGCATCCGTTTGCCATACAGCTTTGCCAAGGCGCTGTTTGCGCTGACCCGTGCGGATACGACAACCGTGGTGGTAACCAACGACGCCGTCCGCACCGATGATACGGCGCTGGTCCTTGCGCTTGGCACCGATGGGCCAGACGCGGACATGCCGATGCAGGCAAGGCCAAGGCTGGCAGCCGCTGCCGAGCCGCCGATACCGGGTGAGGCAACCGTCGCGCAAGCCGTCCCGGCCCAATTTGCGGGGGCAGGGCAGACGATCCAGCTTGCCGCAGCGACAAGCCCGGACGAAGCCGAGGACCGCTGGCAGGCGCTGCTGGCCCGGCACCCCGAACTTGCCGGGTTCCGCAAGACGGTCATTCCAGCGGTTGTCGGCGCGCGGCGCTATTACCGTTTGCGGGTCAGCGCGCCGGGCGCGCATGCCTATTGCGCCGCCTTGCGCCGCGCCGGACAGGATTGCTTCAACGTAAGCTGACGGATGCCGGGAGGATGCCGCTAATTCGCTGGCGGCGGGGCAGGCGGCTGTTGCGGCCAGCTTTCAAGCGCGGGGTCCAACACGGCCCAGTCGGGCGCATCGTCGGTCCAGATGACCATTTGCGGGCGCAGGCCGTGTCCCGCGTCAAGCATCCCCAGCCGCACGGTCTTGAGATGCAGGCGCGCCGAACTTTGCCCGTAGACCTGCGTCCCGCACGAAGGGCAGAAGCGGAACGTCAGCGTACTGCCGCTGGCGGCGGTCCAGGTGCACGATGCAAGGGTGCCGCCGACGGTCACCGAGTCGGCTGGAAAAATCGCGTTGTTGGTCGGCCCGCCTGCGGCAATCTGCTGGCACTGGCGGCACCAGCATTGCCGCGTGGCCACAGGTTCCGCTGCAATGGTGACGCTCACCGCGCCACAGGCGCACGTGCCGGAATAGGGTGCAGTCATCGCAGGCGGTTCCTTCTTGCCAGGGTCAGTTCTGGCGGCGCGCCATGAAGGCCAGCCGTTCGAACAGCATGATATCCTGTTCGTTCTTGAGCAAGGCCCCGTGCAGCGGCGGAATCGCCTTTGTCGGATCGCGGTTCTGCAGCACGTCGAGCGGCATGTCCTCGTTCAGCAGCAGCTTGAGCCAGTCGAGCAGTTCGGACGTGGATGGCTTCTTTTTCAGGCCGGGCACTTCGCGCACTTCGTAGAAAACGTCCATTGCCTTGCTGACCAGCGTCTTCTGGATGCCGGGGAAGTGCACGTCGATGATCGCCTGCATCGTCTCACGATCGGGGAACTTGATGTAATGGAAGAAGCAGCGGCGCAGGAATGCGTCGGGCAGTTCCTTTTCGTTGTTCGAGGTGATGACCACGATCGGGCGTTCCCTGGCCTCGATCCGCTCCTGCGTTTCGTAAACGTCGAAGCTCATCCGGTCGAGTTCCTGCAACAGATCGTTGGGAAACTCGATGTCCGCCTTGTCGATTTCGTCGATCAGCAGGACGGGAAGCTGGGGCGAGGTGAAGGCTTCCCACAGCTTGCCCTTCTTGATGTAGTTGCGGATATCGTGAACACGCTCTTCGCCCAGTTGGCCATCGCGCAGCCGCGCCACCGCGTCGTATTCGTACAGGCCCTGTTGGGCCTTGGTGGTGGATTTCACGTTCCATTCGATCAGCGGCGCGTTCACTGCCTTGGCGATTTCGTGCGCCAGCACGGTCTTGCCGGTGCCCGGTTCGCCTTTCACCAGAAGCGGACGGCGCAGCAGCACCGCGGCGTTGACCGCAACCTTGAGATCATCGGTGGCAACGTAATTGCTGGTACCTTCGAAACGCATTTGCGGTCCTTGTCTGCCTAATTGTCTGGTTAAGCGTTAGAGAGCGCATCCCGTTGGTGCAAGGGGGTGACCGCCTGTCTGCAGGGGCATTGCCAATGGGCAGGGACATCTGCGCTCGCTTTGGGTCATGGCCTGAAGCGCCTGCAATTGCAGGTTCATCGCGCCGCGTGTAGGCCCGCGCGCGATGAACCTCGCGCGCTGGATTCCCGACCATGATCTGGCCGCCCGTGGCTACCGCGCTTCACCGCGTGAGCGGGCCGTGGCTTTCGTGCTGGCGCTCGCCACGGTGGCGCTGGTGTTCGTCATCATGGTTCGCATGGGCGCGTTTGTGCCGTTTGTCGAACCGGGTGGCGCGCGGCTTGTGGCCATCGACCTTGGCCAGACCGCGCAAGCCGACAAAGGCGAAAAGAGCGAACCGGCCAAAACCGCGCCAACGCAGGCCGACCGGGCCACGCAACCAGCCGACCCGGTGGTACAGACCGCGCCGCCGCCGGTGCCTGTTTCCGGCAAGGTGCAATGGCCCGAAGGGTTCATCGAACTTTCCCGTCAGGATTATGCAGCCACTGACGTCAGCCGGATGAAGCGGCAGGCTGCCGGGGGCGCTGCCAGCCCGGATGGGGCCGGCGGCGGCGAGGGCAGCAGCGCGGGCGAGGGGCCGGGCGGCGTGCGCCTGCACAATGCCCAATGGTACCGTGAGCCGACCGATGCCGAGATCGGACCTTACCTTCCGCCGGTGCGCGCACCCGGATCATGGGCGATGATAGCCTGCCGGACGGTCGACAGGTACCACGTCGAGGATTGTCAGGAACTGGATGAATCCCCGCGCGGATCGGGGCTCGCCCGCGCGCTGCGTCAGGCGGCGTGGCAGTTCCTTGTCCGTCCGCCGCGCATCAACGGCAAGCCGCAAGTCGGCGAATGGGTGCGCATCCGCTTCGATTTCACGAAAGTGAAGAGCGAGAGCGCCGAAGCACGTTAGGGCCGAATACGCCAGGCGGCACAGGCTGTCAGGCGTCGATCAGTTCCGGGTCGATTTCGCCCGCGCGGTTCTGGATGAACATGAAGCGGTGCGCCGGATCGCGGCCCATGAGGCGGTCGACCAGCTCCTTTACGGCGGCGCGTCCTTCGTATTCGGGCGGGAGCGTTATGCGGATAAGCGATCGCGTGGCGGTGGCCATCGTGGTTTCGCGCAACTGCTGGGGGTTCATTTCGCCCAGCCCCTTGAAGCGGGAGACTTCGACCTTCTTGCCCTTGAACGTGGTCGCTTCAAGTTCGGCGCGGTGGGCATCGTCGCGGGCATAGGCCGATGTGCTGCCATGCGTCAGGCGGTAGAGCGGCGGTTGCGCCAGATACAAGTGCCCGCGCCGCACGATTTCGGCCATTTCCTGGAAGAAGAACGTCATCAGCAGGGTGGCAATGTGCGCCCCGTCCACGTCGGCATCGGTCATGATGATGATGCGGTCATAGCGCAGCGCGTCCGGGTTGCAGTCCTTGCGCATGCCACATCCAAGCGCCAGCGCCAGATCCGCAATTTCGCTGTTGGCGCGGATCTTGTCCGCCGTCGCGCTGGCCACGTTCAGGATCTTGCCGCGGATCGGCAGGATGGCCTGTGTCTTGCGGTCGCGTGCCTGCTTGGCGCTGCCGCCAGCCGAATCGCCTTCCACGATGAATAGCTCGGTTTCGCCATCGCCTTCGCCCGAACAATCGGTCAGCTTGCCCGGCAGGCGCAGCTTGCGCGCGCTGGTGGCGGTCTTGCGCTTGATTTCGCGTTCGGCCTTGCGGCGCAACCGTTCGTCCATCCGCTCCATCACCGCGCCCAGCAACGCCTTGCCGCGTTCCATGTTGTCGGTCAGGAAATGGTCGAAGTGATCGCGCACCGCCGCTTCGACCATACGTGCCGCTTCCGGGCTGGTCAGGCGGTCTTTGGTCTGGCTCTGGAACTGGGGGTCGCGCACGAACACCGACAGCATGATCTCGCTGCCAGTGATGATGTCTTCGGGCGCGATGTCCTTTGCCTTTTTCTGGCCGATCAGATCGGCAAAGGCGCGGATTCCCTTGGTCAGCGCCGCACGCAGGCCCTGTTCGTGCGTTCCGCCATCGGGAGTGGGGATGGTGTTGCAGTACCAGCTATACGATCCATCGGACCACAGCGGCCAGGCGATCGCCCATTCGACGCGCCCCATTTCCTGCCCGTCGGGGCCGGGAGGAAAATCCTGCCGTCCGGCAAATGGCACGGTAGTCACGCATTCACGGCCCGATACCTGTTCGGCCAGGTGGTCGGCCAGCCCGCCGGGAAACTGGAATACCGCCTCGGCCGGAACGTCGTCGCTGACCAGCGACGGCGCGCATTTCCAGCGGATTTCGACCCCGGCAAAGAGATAGGCCTTCGAACGGACCAGCCGGAACAGCCGCGCGGGCTTGAAGCGGGCGTCGGCGCCGAAAATCTCGGCATCGGGCACGAACGTTACCTGCGTGCCGCGCCGGTTGGGAGCGTTGCCGATCTTTTCCAGCCTGCCCAGCGGCAGACCGCGCGAAAACTCCTGCGCGTAAAGTTCCTTGTTCCGCGCCACTTCGATCCGCGTCAGCGACGACAGCGCGTTGACCACCGAAACGCCAACCCCGTGCAGACCGCCACTGGTGGCATAGGCCTTGCCGGAAAACTTGCCGCCCGAATGGAGCGTGGTCAGGATCACTTCAAGCGCCGACTTGCCCGGATATTTGGGGTGTTCATCCACCGGGATGCCGCGCCCGTTGTCCGAAATGGTCAACCGCCCGGCTGATCCCGGTTCTTCTTCCAGCAGCACTTCGATGCGGTTGGCGTGGCCCGCCACCGCTTCATCCATCGCATTGTCGAGCACTTCGGCGGCAAGGTGGTGCAAGGCGCGCTCGTCGGTGCCGCCAATGTACATGCCGGGGCGGCGACGGACCGGTTCCAGCCCTTCGAGCACCTCGATGGCCGAACCGTCATAGCTTTCAGCGGGATTGGATGCGGGCAGTTTTTCGAACAGGTCGTCAGACATGCGAACGGGTATAGAACGCGGCCGATTCCGGGCGCAAGCGTCGACACCCGGTTATCCGGCGCAATCCCCGGCTTATTGGAACTTTGCCGGGGCGGGGGAGACGGTGGAGAACGTGCCGACGCCGACTTCCCGCACTTCCATCGCGCGTTCGGCCATGCCCGATGCGGTAAAGCGGAACACACCATCCAGCCCGATGAACCCTTGCGGATCGTAAAGCTTGCCGGTGGGGAACACGGTGCCCGGCTTCCAGTTTCGCGCGACGTTGAGCGTCAGCAGCACGCTGTCGTAGCCCAGCGTCGCCAGCCGCGAAGGCGCCGCGCCGAAGCGCGTGCGATAGGATGTTTCGAACTGGCCGAAGCGCCCGTCCGACACGGCGGCGAACCATGCCCCGCGCATGGCCGCGGTGCGCGCCAGAACGCCTTCGCCGCTCCACAGTTCGGTGCCAAGCAGGCGCACGTCCTTGCCCGCCAAGGGCGCGGCCTGGAGCGCGATGCGGCTGCCATCGGCAATCAACAGGGCATCGAATCCGCCCTTGTCCTTTGCGCGGCGCACGGCGCTGGCGACCGAGGTGTTGCCGCGATCATAGGTTTCGACAGCGGTCACGGTCAGCCCGTTGGCCTGCGCCCCGGCGGTCAGCCCCGACATTGCGCGCTGGCCGTAATCGCCGGTCGGGATGATCGCGGCGACCGAGCGGACGCCGCGCGAACGCGCAAAGCCAAGCACGCGGGCAATGGACTGGCCCGGCGCCTGGCCCATCACGAACACGTCGCGCGCGGCAACGGCGCTATCGTTGGAATAAGTGATCATCGGCACCTTGGCCGGGCGTGCCACACCCGAAACCGCCAGCACATCGTCCGACAGAAGCGGTCCCAGGATCAGGCGGTTGCCATCGGCCACCGCGCGCGTCGCGGCGGCCCCGGCGCTGGCCGCGGTATCGTAGGTTGTGATGCGCAGGTTGGCGGCGTTGGTATCGAGCAGGGCCATCGTCGCGGCATTGGCGATTGACTGGCCGACAGCGGCGTTCGGCCCCGTCAACGGCACCAGCAGCGCCACGCGGTGGCGCCCGGCATCGGTCGGCAGCACATTGGCGTCGGGCGCCTTTTCGGTGGGTTCAGGAGCTGGACCGACCGCGCCCTTGGGAATGACGGTACACCCGGCCAGCAACGCCAGCGTGCCGACAACCGTTGCCTTCATCGCCCAGCGCCGCGATCCGCGCGCGTCAGCGGTGTGCTGTGCGGCTTCGTGCCCCTTGATCATTCCGGCTCACCCTCTTGTCGCTTGTCGCTACCCGGTCCATGGAATGGCGCATGGATACGCCCCCGCTTGAACCCGGCCTGTATATAGTCGCCACCCCGATTGGCAATCTTGGTGACGTATCTCGCCGTGCGGCAGACACGCTTGGTCGCTGCGCGCTGATCGCTTGCGAAGATACACGCGTGACAGGCAAATTATTGAATCTTCTTGGCTTGCACAAGCCGATGCGGCGGTATGACGATCATGCCAGCGATCAGGCGCGCGAAGCCCTGCTGTCCGAAATGGCGCAAATCCCGGTCGCGCTGGTTTCGGATGCGGGAACGCCGCTGATCTCCGATCCCGGCTATCGGCTGGTGCGCGATGCGCGGGAGCGCGGTATCCCGGTCACCTCGATCCCAGGGCCCAGCGCGCTGGTCGTGGCGCTGTCGCTGGCAGGTCTGCCGACCGACCGCTTCATGTTTGCCGGGTTCCTGCCTGCCAAGGAAAAGGCGCACGGCGATGTGCTGGCCGAACTGGCGGCTGTGCCATCGACGCTGGTGTTCTATGAAACCGGACCGCGGCTTGTCGCTTCGCTGGAAGCGATAGCCGTGCATCTGCCCGGCCGCGAAGTGGCGGTGGCGCGCGAATTGACCAAGCTGCACGAAGAGTGCCGCAGCGGCACTGCCGCCGATCTGGCCGCGCATTACACTGCGCATCCACCGCGCGGGGAGATCGTGCTGCTGATCGGTCCGCCGCTGGCAGCCGCCGCTCCTGCGCAGGATGCCATCGAGGCCGAGCTGCGCGCGGCGCTGGCTGAAATGGCGCCCGGTCAGGCAGCCGGAAAGGTCGCCAAGGCGCACGGGCTTGATCGCAAGGCGCTCTATGCGCTGACACTGTCTTTCCGGGATTGAGGGTTTTCGCCGGATGCGCCGTTCGACTCACAGCCGGAGCGAAGCGGAAAAGCGAGGGCGCCGGGGCGAGGCGGTGGCGGCGTGGTGGTTGCGGCTCACCGGCTGGCGCGTTCTGGCGCGGCGGGTGAAAGTGCCGGTGGGTGAGGTCGATCTGGTAGCGCGGCGGGGACGGACCGTCGCCTTCGTCGAAGTGAAATGGCGGCGCGATGCCGCGGCTCTCGGTACGGCGGTCGATCACTGGCGGTTGCGGCGCGTGGCCCGCGCGGCCGAGGCGATTGCCCCGCGTTTTGCACGGGCAGGGGATTCGCTTCGGATCGACGTGATCCTGATTGCGCCGCGCTGCTGGCCGCGCCGGATCGCCAATGCCTGGCAACCCGGCGCTTAGGGCCATCGCGTATCAGGCGCGATCAGTGGGCAGGGGCGTGCTCGGCGTGATGTTCGCCTTCATGATGCTCGCTGTCATGGGCTTCACCTTCGTGGTGCTCCCCTTCCTTGTGGCTGTCGGCATGATCGCCTTCGTGGTGTTCGCCATCGTGCGGCGCCTGGGTGGGGTGCGGGTCGGGGTTGGCGATGCCCTGGCTCGACCAGCCCAGAACGGCGATTGTGGCAGCGGCGACGGTAAAGATCTTGCGCATCAGGCATTCCTTGTCATGCAATTCGTGTTGGCGCCGATGTGGCGCAGGCGCGAAAATGGTCGCGCGGGCCATAATTCGGCTTTAAGGCGCGGGTGAGAGAAACCCCTGAGGTAGCCTTAAGCCATGTCCTTGCGCGTCGCGGTCCAGATGGACCCGCTCCAGACCATCAACATCGCCGGGGATTCCAGCTTTGCCCTGATGCTTTCCGCGCAGGCGCGCGGCCATCAGGTCTTTCATTACGACGTGGGTTCGCTCTCGCTCGACGAGGATGACCGGCTGATCGCCCATGCCACTCCGGTTACTGTCCAGCGCGAAGCGGGCAATCACTACTCCGCCGGGGAGACGCGGCGGATCGACCTTGGCCGTGACATCGACGTTGTGCTGATGCGCCAGGACCCGCCGTTCGACATGGGCTACATCACCGCGACCCACCTGCTTGAGCGGATCGAGGGCGAGACGCTGGTGGTCAACAACCCGCGCAGCGTGCGCAACGCACCCGAAAAGGTGATGGTGCTCGATTACCGGCGCTTCATGCCACCGACGCTTGTCACCCGCTCGGTCGACGAAGTGCGTGCATTCCAGAAGCGCCACGGGGCGATCGTGATCAAACCGATCCACGGCAATGGCGGCAAGGCGATTTTCCGCGTTTCCGAAGACGGTGAAAACCTTGGCGCGCTGTTCGAGGTGTTCAACCAGACATGGCCCGAACCGCACATGGTGCAGGCGTTTCTGCCTGAGGTTGCCCAGGGCGACAAGCGCATCGTGCTGGTCGACGGGGAGGTGGCCGGTGCGATCAATCGCAAGCCGGGCGAGGGCGAGTTCCGTTCCAACCTTGCCGTGGGCGGCTATGCCGAAAAGACCGAACTCACCCCGCAGGAACGGGAAATCTGCGCCGCACTGGGGCCGGAGCTGAAGCGGCTGGGGCTGATCTTCGTCGGGATCGACGTGATCGGCGGGCGCTATCTGACAGAGATCAATGTGACATCGCCTACCGGGATCGTCGCCATCGACCGGTTCAACGGCACCGATACCGCCGCGATGATCTGGGATGCCATAGAGCGGCGGCTCCAGCGCGCGTGACGGCACGCTTGCGGTGCTGGCTGGCGGGATACGGACGGTGATCTGGCGGTTATGACCCCATGAACGACTGGATCACCACCCTGATCGAAGGCGGCGGCTATTGGGGCATCGCCTTCCTGATGGTCATCGAAAACGTGTTTCCGCCAATCCCTTCGGAAGTCATCATGGGGCTGGGCGGGATTGCCGTGGCGCGCGGGCGCATGGACTTCTGGCCACTGATGCTGGCGGGAACGGTGGGCAGCACGCTGGGCAATTACGTCTGGTATCTGCTGGGCCGCAAGCTGGGGTATCAGCGCCTTTATCCCGTGGTACGCCGTTTCGGGCGCTGGCTTACTGTGGACTGGGACGATGTGGAGCGGATCGTCGCGTTCTTCCAGCGGCATGGCCAGTGGGTGGTGTTTGTCGTGCGCTTCTTTCCGTTCATGCGCACGATGATCTCGCTCCCGGCCGGGCTGACCCGGATGGGGCATATCCGGTTTCTGGCGTTCACGTTCGCAGGGGCGGCGATCTGGAACGCGATTCTCGCCGGAGCGGGTTATTATCTGGGCCGCAACTTTTCCGAGATTGACCGATACACCGGCCCGGTGGCGACAGGATCGCTGGTGGTGATCCTGATCGCCTATCTGTGGCGCGTGGTCACGTGGAAGCCGCGCGCCTGAGCGCCAACGAAAAATGAGCGCCAACGAAAAAGCCCCCGCCTGAGCGGGGGCTTTCGGTATGCGTCTGCGGCGGTGCCGTGGGGTCAGGCGTCCTTGGCCAGCCACTCTTCCAGCCATTTGATGGTGTAGTCACCGCTCAGGAAATCCGGCTCCTTCAGCAGGCGCTGGTGCAGCGGGATCGAGGTCTTGGGGCCTTCGATCACCATTTCTTCCAGCGCGCGCTTGAGCCGCATGATGCAGCCTTCGCGGGTGCGACCATAGACAATCAGCTTGGCGATCATCGAATCATAGTACGGCGGGATGCGGTATCCGGCATAAAGGCCCGAATCGACGCGCACATGCATGCCGCCTGCGGCGTGGTAGCTTTTCACCAGCCCCGGCGAAGGGGCGAAGGTGAACGGGTCTTCCGCGTTGATGCGGCATTCGATCGCGTGGCCCTTGAACTCGATCTCTTCCTGCTTGACCGAAAGCGGCTTGCCATCGGCAATGCGGATCTGTTCGCGCACCAGATCGACCCCGGTGATCGCCTCGGTAACCGGGTGTTCCACCTGCAGGCGGGTGTTCATTTCGATGAAATAGAACGCGCCGTTTTCCCACAGGAACTCGATCGTGCCCGCGCCGCGATACCCCATGTCAGCCATTGCCCTGGCCACGATACCGCCCATGCGGTCCCGTTCTTCGGGCGAGATGACCGGCGATGGCGCTTCTTCCAGCACTTTCTGGTGACGGCGCTGGAGCGAGCAGTCGCGCTCCCCCAGATGGATCGCGTTGCCGTTGCCATCGCCAAAGATCTGGAACTCGATGTGGCGCGGGTTGCCCAGGTACTTTTCTATATAGACCGTAGCATCGCCGAACGCCGCCTTGGCTTCGCTGCCAGCCTGCTGGATCAGCGTTTCCAGTTCATCGGGGCTGTTGCACACTTTCATGCCGCGCCCGCCGCCGCCCGATGCGGCCTTGATGATCACCGGATAGCCGATGGCATCGGCTATCGTGCGCGCTTCCTCGATTTCCGCAACCGCGCCGTCCGATCCGGGCACGAGTGGCAGGCCAAGGGCGCCAGCCGTACGCTTGGCTTCCACCTTGTCGCCCATGGTGCGGATATGTTCGGGCTTCGGCCCGATCCAGGTGATCCCGTGCGCTTCGACGATTTCCGCGAACTTGGCGTTTTCGGAAAGGAAGCCATAGCCGGGGTGGATCGCGTCGGCATGCGTGATTTCGGCGGCGGAAATGATCGCCGCCATGTTCAGGTAACTGTCCTTGGCTGCGGGGGGGCCGATGCACACCGCGTGGTCGGCCAGCCGCACGTGCATGGCATCGGCATCGGCAGTGGAATGGACCGCCACGGTTTCAATGCCCATTTCATGCGCGGCGCGGTGGATGCGCAGCGCAATTTCGCCGCGGTTGGCGATCAGCAGGCGCTGGATGGCCATGCGTTCCGCCTCAGGCAATCACGACAAGCGGCTGGTCGAACTCGACCGGCTGCGCATTGTCGACGAGGATGGCCTTGACCGTGCCGGCAGTGGGGGCGACGATCGGGTTCATAACCTTCATCGCTTCGATGATAAGCAGCGTATCGCCCGCTTTCACCGTCTGCCCGACGGTGATGAAATTGGCAGCGCCCGGTTCCGGTCCCATGTAGCATGTGCCGACCATCGGCGATTTCACGGCATTGGCGTGGTCTTCTGCCGGGGCGGCCGCGGCGGCGGCAGGGGCCGCAGCGGCAGGCGGTGCAGCGGCTGCAACCGGGGCAGGTGCGGCAACGGCGTACTGTTGCACCGGCGCTGCGGCGATCTGGCGGGCGACACGGATCTTGCGGTCACCGTCTTCCACTTCGATTTCCGACAGGCCGGTTTCGGCGAGCAGTTCGGCCAGTTCGCGCACCAGCTTGCCATCAATTGCCATGTTTTCGGCCTTTTCGCCGCGGTCGTGACCCATTGTGCGTTCCTTGAAGGGTAACAATTCAGGCCAATCGCCATGCCCTCCTGCCGCTACGCTGGCAAGGGGTGGCGGGGCCAGATCGTGGAAAAACGCCTTACGGCCTAAAGCCGCGCGGCCGCTTCGAGCGCAGCGATATAGCTGTTTGCGCCAAATCCGGCGACTGTCCCAAGCGCCGCCATGCCGACATAGGACGTGTGGCGAAAGGCTTCGCGCCGGTGCGGGTTGGACAGGTGCACCTCGATCACAGGCACGCGGATCGCCTTGATCGCATCATGCAGGGCGATCGAGGTGTGAGTGAACGCCCCGGCGTTGAGCAGCACCGCCTTTGCCGCGCTGGCCTGCGCTTCGTGCAGCCAGTCGACGAGATGACCTTCGTGATTTGACTGGCGTAGGTCGATTTCAAGCTCCAGTTCGCGGGCGCGGTCTTCCAGCATCCCGGCGATATCGTCGAGCGTCTGCGATCCGTAAATCTCCGGTTCGCGCAGGCCAAGCAGGTTGAGGTTGGGGCCGTTGAGCACATACACCACCGGTGCAGCGCCTTCTCGGCCGGTCTGAGCGTTTGTCATGGCGTTTTCCCGGCAATCCAGATCATGCGCGGTGATAGCCGGTGACGGCGCGTGTGCAACCCCGTGTGATCGCGGTCAGGCAATCGGGCAGTGGCACCGGTCAGAATGCGGGAACGTTGCTGCCCGGCGGGATCAATGGCGCAGGCGGGGTTTCCGCTTCATCGCCGCCCGATTCGATCACGCCGTCTTCAAAGCCGCCTTCGCGTGGCTGGTCGTCGTCCTGATCCTCGACAAAACCCTCGCCAGCGGTGGGATCGGGGTCCGACATGCCGGAAGGGGCATTCGAGATCGCCATCGTCAGCGCCTTGCGCGACCGTTTGTCGGCGGCTTCGGCCTTTGCTTCGATTTCCATCAGACGGGCGGCGGTTTCGCGTTCTTCGGGAGAACTGCAACCTGTCGCTGCAAGAATGGCGGGCAGGAGCAGCGCCGAAAGGACCGCGCGCGCCAACGGGCGCCGGTGCGACCCGTGGGCGCGGTCAAGATGCGGGATGGGCGAAGACGACCTGATCATGGGATAAGGGCAATAGCAGCCCAAGGTTACCGAAAGCTAACCAGACCGTGGGCACGCAGGCAGACGGTCTGCCATGCCTAGCGATCAGTGCCGCGTGCCTTGCCCCATTGGCGGGCGGCAGTATAGCCAAGGTATCCGGTGCCGAACAGCGCATAAAGCGGTTCGGGAAGGCCGTTGAGATAGGCGTTGATGCCGGCTGCAATGCCCATTGCGGCCGATGGTCGGAAGGCCGCGATCATGCCCATCGGCAAGGCCCAAAGGATCATGATGTACATGACATAAAGAAAACCGGGGCGGGCCCGGCTGGTCCACGGATCGGCGGAATTGGCCTCCGCCACGATTGCCGACATGCGCGTGCGCAACTGTTCGAGTTCCTGCGTGCCTTCCAGCCGCAGCAGTTCCAGCTTGGCCTTGTCGCGGGCTTCCTTGTCGGGAATGACCTTGTCGATAATTGCGGAAATCGGGGAAATCAGGGCTTCGAGAACAGACATCGGGGCGTCCTTCCAAACGGGGTGAAGCCCAGCCAAATAAGCATATTGGTACATGTAGGAAAATGGTTTCAGGGCGTTGCGCGCGCACCTTTCGCGCCATGATGCCGGATCCGTTCAACCGGCGATGGTCACCGTGAGGCTTTGCAGGCCATCGATTTTGCCGGTCAGGACGTCGCCGGGCTGCACCGCCCCGACACCTTCCGGCGTGCCGGTGTAGATCAGGTCGCCCGCCACAAGCGTGCCGTAACGCGAAAGGTCGGCGATGACTTCGGCTACGCTCCAGATCATCAGCGACAGATCGCTCGATTGGCGGATCGATCCGTTGACCGCAAGGCTGATCGTTCCGGTGGCGATGTGCCCGACCTGGCTGACCGGGGACAGCGGACCGCACGGAGCGGACTGGTCGAACCCCTTGCCCATGTCCCACGGCCGCCCCGCCTTGCGCGCAACCGCCTGAAGATCGCGCCGGGTCATGTCGAGGCCCACCGCATAGCCATAGACGTGATCGAGTGCGCTGGTCACCGGGATGTCGCGCCCGCCCTTTCCGATGGCGACGACCAGTTCGATTTCGTGCTGAAAATCCTGCGTGCGCGGAGGATAGACGATGGTGCTGTCGCCCGCCACGATGGCATCGGCCGGTTTCAGGAAGAAAAACGGCGGTTCGCGGTCGGGATCGCCACCCATTTCGATCGCGTGGGCGCGATAGTTGCGCCCGACGCAGTAGATCCGCCGCACCGGAAAATGCTCTCCGTCCGAAGTGGGGATCGTCGGTGACGGAATGGGGGCGAAGGGCATTGCAGACTCCAGAGTACGACGGGCTGTGTCGGAACGGCGTGGGGTCAGACGAACTGGCGGGCCACCGGCAGTTCGCGCAACCGCCTGCCGGTGGCCGCAAAGATCGCGTTGGCCAGCGCGGGCGCTGCGGGCGGGAGGCCCGGCTCGCCCGCACCACCCAGTCGCGTCGCATCGCCGTTGATGATTGCGACGGCGATCTGGGGGCATTCATCCATGCGGATCAGCGGGTAGTCGTGAAAGTTGCTTTGCTCCACCGCGCCGTCGTGGATCGTGATTTCGCCATGCAGTGCCGCTGTCAGGCCGAACACGATGCCGCCTTCCATCTGGTTGCGGAAACCATCGGGGTTCATGGCAAAACCGGGATCGGCGGCGCACCAGACATTGGTTACGCGCGGCGCGCCACCAGTCATGTCCACTTCGACCACTTCGGCCACGATCGTGCCGAACGATTCGACCAGTGCCACACCCTTGCCACGCCCCGGCACGGGCGGAGCGCCCCAGCCCGCCATAGCAGCGGCCTTGGCGAGCACGGCCTTGTGGCGCGGTGATGCGTCGAGCATCGCCAGGCGGAAGTCCATTGGATCGCGCCCGGCGGCGTGCGCGGCTTCGTCGATGAAGCTTTCTATGAAAAAACCCTGCTGGCTGTGATCGACCGAGCGGAACGAGGCAAAGGGCAGGTGGAGTTCTGCCGGGGCGACCCTGACCGTTCGCGCGGGGATGGCATAGAACGGGCAATCGTGCGCGCCGCCTGGTTCGTTGCGCTGGGTGAAGATTGCGTCGTAGCTGGTCAGCCGCCCATCGTCACTGATCCCCCCTTCGACACGGGCCATGTCGGCGCAGCGATAAAGGCCCTTCTGGGTGTCTTCCTCGCGCGACCAGATCATCTTCACCGGGCCGCGGGTCTTCGTGGCGATCCGCGCCGCCATGGTCACGTAATCGAGTTCAAGACGCCGCCCGAAACCTCCGCCCAGCAGCGGCTGGTGGATGGTTACCGCATCGGCATCCAGCCCGGTTGCCTTGGCGACCGCGCTTCGCGCCATCAGCGGAACCTGCGTGCCGGTCCACACGTCGCACATGCCATCGCGCAGCCACACGGTCGCGTTCATCGGCTCCATCGGCGCGTGGGCAAGGAAGGGAACTTTATATTCAGCCTTTACGCGCGTTTTCGCCGCCGCAATCGCCGCGCCCGTATCACCGATCGCCACGATGGAATCACCACCATCGCGGCCTGCATCGTCCAGCGCGCGCGAGAACCGGGCGAACTGATCGGCGCTTGTCGCAATCGCGGCTTCTGACGTACTCTCCGGAGCACTGTATTGCGCCTCCACCGTGTCGAGCGCCTGCTGTGCCTGCCAGTACCCGTCCGCAAGGACCGCGATGAAATCGTCCATGTTCACTACCTGGCGCACGCCCGGCATCGCCTGCGCGGCCTTTGCGTCCATCGCGGTGATCTTCGTTCCGGGAACGGGTGCGCGCCGGACGGCGGCATAGGTCAGCGTCTGGCCGGGTACGGTCGCGTCGATACCGAAGGCGGCGCTGCCATCGACTTTGGCGGGAATGTCGATGCGCGGCATGCTGGTGCCCATGAGCCGGTAGGCCGCCGGCGCTTTGAGCTGTGGCGTTTGCGGCATGTCCTGTTCGGCGGCGGCTGCGGCAAAGCGGGCATAGGGCGCCGTCCTGCCCGAAGGCTTGTGCGACAGCACGCTGTTGGCCGTCGTAATCTCGTCGGTGGGCACGCCCCATTCCTGCGCTGCAGCGGCCACCAGCATATGCCGCGCGGCTGCGCCTGCAATGCGCATGGTATGCTGCCCGGTAGCCCGGACCGACGAACTGCCGCCGGTAATCATGCCATCGGCGAGGCGGGCGAGACGTGTGAACATCCCGTTCCACGTGGGCTCCAGCCAGTCCGGCCCGCCAAGCGTACCCGGTGCGACAAACACGCGCGCGACATCGGGAACGGCATAGTTACCGTCGGCAGGTGCCTGCATGACACGCACCAGCGACCAGTCGGCGTCAAGTTCGTCGGCGAGCATCTGCGCCAGCACGGAATGGGCGCCCTGGCCCATTTCGCAGTGCGGGACGATGGCGGTAACCGCGTTGTCTGCGCCGATCTTTACCCAACTGTTGATCAGGTCTTCACCCGGCCCGCTGGCAACGATCGGCCCAAGCTTTTCCACTGGATTGCCCGGCCTGACGCCAACGCCGATCAGCAAGCCGCCCCCGGCCATGACCCCCGCGCCGATGAAGCCGCGGCGGGTCCACTTTGCCGCCCGGCTGCGGCGCGGAGGTTCCGGGGCGCTCACGCGCCTTGCTCCTCAGACGTCGCCGGGATCAGCCCGGCGGCCACCTTGATCGCTCGCCTGATGCGGCCATAAGTGCCGCAACGGCAGAGGTTTCCGGCCATCGCTTCGTCGATCTGGGCATCGCTGGGTTTCGGGTTCGTCCGCAGCAAGGCGGTTGCGGCCATGATCTGACCGGACTGGCAATAGCCGCATTGCGGCACCTGTTCGGCAATCCACGCCTGCTGCACCGTGCCCGGCCCGCCGCCTTCCGCGCCGATCCCTTCGATGGTGGTGATTTCCCGGCCCTCTGCTTCGGCAAGCGGGGTGGAGCAACTGCGGATCGGCACGCCATCGAGATGGACCGTGCAGGCTCCGCACAGCGCCTTGCCGCATCCGAACTTGGTGCCGGTCAGGCCCAGCCGTTCGCGCACGACCCACAGGATCGGCATGGCCGGATCGGCATCGACCGAAGCCGGTCTGCCGTTGATCGTGAATGTCACCATGCCGCTTGCCCTGCCACCCTGTCCGATTGCTGCCGAACGTTACCTGCGCCGGCCGAGGGTGCCAATCCCCGCTGCTGATTTTTGCGAGGCTGCATGATGCCATGCACGCGCCCGGTTCCGGCCTGACCGAGCGTTGAATTATTGGTTTATGCGTGTTCCGTCGTTGCCGGTAAAAGGTTCCCACAACGCCAGGACCGCTTTGCATCGATCGGCCAGCCGCTTCGCCCGCCAGGGCAGGCTGCGCCGAACCCTGGCGCACGCCTTTGGACAATGGGAACCTTTGGATGTCTGACGCAACACTGATCGAAAAGCCTGCAATGCCTGCGCTTGATCCGGGGCGCTTCCGGGACGTGGACCTGTTCGGACAGGACATGAAAGCCAATGCGCCGTCCTATTTCGCGGAATGGGCCAGGAACCCGCCGTTCTACACCACGGTGCAAGGGCACACCCATGTCGTTATCTGCCGTCACGAGCAGGTGCAGTGGGCCTTGCGCACGCACGAGATCATCAGCGCGGTGCCGAAGCCGGGCTGGGGCACGGACTTGTTTGATTATTTCAACGGCTTGCCGCTGGTCGTCGATTTCGATCCGCCCGAACATTCGCGCATGCGCCGCCTGATGCAGCCCGGTTTTGCGCCGAACCGCGTCGCGCGGTTGAAGGACGATGTCGAGGCGATGGTCGATGCGCTGGCTGGTGAACTGGCGGCCAAGGGTCAGTTCGACATGGTGACCGAGTTCGCCGGTCCGCTGATGTACCGCATCCTGCTGGGCAGCGTATTCGATTTCGATCCCAGGGATTGGCCCCTGTTCATCAACTTGTCCAACGCGCTGGAACTGGTCGCCACGGTGCCGCCCGGCGCCCCCAAACCGCCCGCATACATGGCGGCTTTCAACGCCGTGCAGGACTTCTGCAAGACCCTGATCGAGGAAAGGCGGATCGCGCCGAAAGACGATCTGGTCGGCACTGTAATCGCTGCGCATGACGAAAAGGGCGTGATTTCGGTCGAAGAGCTGTTTTCCACGCTGGTTCAGTTGTTCACCGCCGGTCTTGGCACGGTTACGGCCACATCGTCCAACGCAGTGTTGCGGTTGCTGCGCCACCCGGACCAGCTTGCCCTGCTGCGGGAAGATCCTTCGCTGTTCAACATCGCGCTGGAAGAATGCATGCGCGTCGATTGCCTTGGCAACTTCCGCCACCGCTTCGTGGTCAAGGAGCATGTCGTTGGCGGCACGCCGATCTACCCCGGCATGGTCGCGCATCTTTCGCTTGGTGCGGCCAACTATGATCCTGACAAGTATCCCGATCCCACCCGCTTCGACATCACCCGCGATCCGCGCGATATCCTGACCTTCGGGTTCGGGCCGCACCTTTGCCCTGGGCAGAGCCTTGCGCGCATGGTGACGCGCGCGATCGTCAGCCGGATGATCTTCGGGTTTCCCAACCTCCGGCTGACCGACCCGGACGAGCGGATCGTCTATGGCGGCATGCCGACCGAACGGTTGCCGCTGCACGTGAGGGTCAGCGTAGACTGAAGGCGAGGCGCTTCGGCGCGGATGGACCGAATGACAAAGGCACCGGCAAGGAACGCCTTCCTGCCGGTGCCTTCGAATCAAATACGCCAAATGCCGTATGATCGCGCGGCCCTGGAACGCATCAAAGCACTTGCAGCACGTCCCGATTTGTACGCTCATGCAGCCTGGCTCCCGCATTGTGGGCAGGCAGCCCGATCGTCGGCGATACAGGGGTACTTTGATGACGAACACCGCATTGCCGATGAGCAAGCGCGATCTCCTGACGCTGATCGGCCGCACGGCGGGCGCATCGGCCATGTACATGGCGATGTCGAGCCTGGGGCAAGCCCATGCCTCGCCCTTCAAGGGGCCGATAAAGCTGGATGGCAATCCCAAGGGCAGTTCCGTGCTGATTCTGGGGGCTGGGCTGGCTGGGCTGGTCGCGGCGCTGGAACTGCGCAAGGCCGGGTACAAGGTGCAGGTGCTGGAATACAACGGCCGTATCGGCGGGCGGAGCTGGACGCTGCGCGGCGGTGACAGCTTTACCGAACTCGGCGGTGAAACGCAGAACTGCACGTTCGCGCCCGGCAATTACATCAACCCCGGCCCCTGGCGCATTCCACACAACCACACCGCGATCATGCACTATTGCCAGGAACTGGGGGTCGCGCTTGAGCCGTTCATGCAGCTCAACTACAACGCCTATCTCCATTCGACCATGGCGTTCGGCGGGCAGCCTCAGCGGTACCGGCATATCCAGTCGGACTTCTACGGCCATGTCGGCGAACTTATGGCCAAGGCGGTCAACAAGAACGCGCTTGATGACGCCGTTACGAAGGAAGACCGGGAAATCCTGCTCGATGCGGTGCGCGACTGGGGGGCGCTGGACAAGGACTTCCGCTATGTCAAAGGCCCGGCATCAAGCAACCGCCGCGGCTGGACAAAATATCCCGGCGGCGGGTTGACGGCAGAGCCGGTGCCTTCCGAGCCGATGGCGCTGGACGATATTCTGCAGTCGAAGCTGTGGCGCAACATCTCCACGTCGCTGACAACCCAGCACCATACCGCGATCTTTCAACCGGTGGGCGGCATGGACATGATACCCAGGGCGTTTGCCCGCGAAGTGGGCGATCTCGTGCGGCTGAACAGCCGGATCGACAAGATTCAGCAGGATGAAAAGGGCGTCACGGCGTCCTATGTCGACACGGTGACCGGCGCGCGCGGCACGGCCAAGGCGGACTGGTGCCTGTGCACGATCCCGCTTTCGGTGCTCAGCCAGATCGAGATGAACGTCGATGCGCCGATGGCCAACGCCATCCAGGCCGTGCCCTACATGGCCGCGCTCAAGGTCGGGCTGGAGTTCAAGCGGCGGTTCTGGGAACAGGACGAAAGCATCTACGGCGGGATCACCAATACCGACCTGCCGATTGCGCAGATCAGCTATCCCAGTTCCAACTACGGGTCGAAAGGCCCGGCTACGCTGTTGGGGGCCTACACGTTCGGTGCCTATGCTTTCGAGTACACGTCGCTGTCCCCGGCGGAACGCGTGGCGCGAACCGTGGCCTGGGGCGCGCAGATTCACCCGCAGTACAAGGATGAGTTCCTGAGCGGGGTTGCGGTGGGCTGGCACCGCGTGCCGTGGGTGCAGGGATGCGCCGGCGGGTGGACCGATGAATTGCGCGCCGAACACTACAAGAACCTGTGCCAGATCGACGGGCGCATCCTGCTGGCGGGGGAGCATGCCTCCTACATTCCGGCGTGGCAGGAAGGCGCGATCACCTCTTCTCTCGACGCGATTTCGCGTCTCCACCAACGTGTCATGGCGGGCTGAACGATGAAGACTGCAACCTGCATCCTTGCCGCCGCAGCGGCGCTTTCGCTGGCCTCTGTCGGCGCTGCCGCCTTCGCGCAGGCTGCGCCCGAAAGCGAATCGGCCAAGGCCAGCATGATCGGCGGCGGCGCGGGCGATGCCGACGGCGCGTTCGTATCTCCGTTCCGCTTCAGCGAACCCGATGGGGCCAAACTGTACAAGCGGGTCTGTGCCGGGTGCCACATGGGCGACGCCAAGGGGGCGAAAGGGGCAGGCTTCTATCCGGCGCTGGCGGGCAATCCCAACCTCGAATCCGCAGCTTACCCCGCCTACGTCGTCCTCCACGGCATGCACGGGATGCCGGGCTTCGCGGGCATGATGAGCGATGAGCAGATTGCGGGCGTGGTCAATTACGTGCGCACCAATTTTGGCAACAGTTACAGCGATCCGATCACGGCCGAAGAGGTCAAGGCCGCGCGCTAGGCAGTGGCAACAATCGCGCGCGCTGCCGCCCGGAACGGCGGATATGGTCTTGATGGCTGTTGCAAATCACCATGCTGCAACGCACAAGGCTGGGCATGCGCATCGCCATCGTCGATGAAAGTGCCAGCCGCGCGGCTGTCATCCAGGAAGGTCTAGCGACCATTGCGGACTGCGAGATTTTCGTGGTGACCGAACGGCGCGGGCTGGTGGCCCGGATTGGCGAGATTTCGCCGGACATCGTGCTGATGGATCTCGGCAATCCTTCGCGCGACGTGCTGGAGGAATACTTTGCCGTCAGCCGGGTGCTGGCCCGGCCCATCGCCATGTTCGTCGATGAAAGCGACGATGAAACCATCGGCGCGGCAATTGACGCGGGCGTTTCATCTTACGTGGTGGATGGACTGGCACCGCACCGCATCCGCCCGATTCTCGATCTCGCGGTGCGCCGCTTCAATGCCTTTTCCCGCCTGCAATCCGATCTGGCCGAAGCCAAGGGCAAGCTGGCGGAGCGGGAGACGATCGACCGGGCCAAGCGGATACTGATGGACAGCCGCGGCTTTACCGAACCGCAGGCCTATACCGAACTGCGCAAGACCGCGATGAACCAGGGCAAGCGCATTGGCGACATTGCCGAAGCGGTCGTCACCGCGCATACGTTATGGGATGGCCCGCCCCTTTTCCCCGGCATCGGATATGATGCTGGTGCTTGAAGAGGAAAGGAGCGGACCGATGTCTATTGTGATCCTT
>FWWL01001522.1_pt1 | contig 54330 bp, 47 predicted proteins | sample 2228331 | NCBI WGS metagenome assembly FWWL01 (sample SAMEA103939775, study PRJEB20133) | metagenome | reverse complement strand
AGCGCGAGCAGCGGCCATAGGTCGGCTTGATGCCGACCGTGCCGGTGAAGGCGGCGGGCTGGCGGATCGAGCCGCCGGTGTCGGTCGCGGTCGCGGCGAGGCACAGGCCCGCTGCGACGGCCGAGGCCGAACCGCCCGACGAGCCGCCCGGCACCAGATGCGCGCCCTCGACCGCGCCAGAGCCACCTGCCCCGACATTGGAGCCGACCCTGCGCCATGGATTGACGACGTTGCCGAAGGCCGAGGTCTCATTCGACGAGCCCATGGCGAATTCGTCGTTGTTGAGCTTGCCGAGCATGACCGCGCCGTCGCGCCAGAGCTGGCTGGAGACGGTCGATTCGTAAGGCGGGATGAAGTTGCCGAGAATCTTCGAGCACGCCGTGGTCCGCACTCCTTGCGTCGCGAACAGATCCTTGATGCCCAGCGGCAGGCCTTCGAGCGGGCCGCCCTCGCCTTTCGAAAGCTTTTCGTCGGAAGCGCTGGCCTGTTTCAGCGCATGCTCGGGCGTCTCCAGCACATAGGCGTTGAGCGCGCGCGCCTTTTCGACGGCGGCGATATGCGCCTTCGCCAGTTCGGTCGCGGAGAAGGTCTTCGCCTTGAGGCCGTCGCGGGCTTCAGTCAGCGTCAGGCTGGTCAGGTCGGTCACGTTGGGAATCCGGTGGTTGTCTGGGCGGTCAAGCCATCACCCGTCATTGCGAACGCAGTGAAGCAATCCAGGAGGGGTAGAGCGCGACGCTGGATTGCTTCGCTGCGCTCGCAATGACGGCGGCGGTTATTCAATGACTTTAGGCACCATGAAATAATTGTCGTCCGAGGCCGGCGCATTGGCGACGATCATGTCGGCGATCCCGCCATCGGTCACGACATCCTCGCGCTGCTTCATCGCCATCGGCGTGACCGAGGTCATCGGCTCGACGCCTGCGACATCGACCTCGTTCAACTGCTCGACGAAGCCGAGGATGGCGTTCAGCTCGCTCTGCAGTTTGGGCAGGTCGGCCTCCGGCACGGCGATGCGCGCCAGATGCGCGACGCGTTTGACGGTGGCGAGATCGACCGACATGGCGGGCTCCTGGAATGGCCGCAGCGCGATGCGCGGCTTCGTCAGGGCTATAAGCGCCGCATGGCGCACTCGCAAGAAGCGGGCTCCTGCGTGATCGACGAAGTCGACAACCGCCGGGCGCGCGTGCAGGCTTCCGCGCAGTGAAAGCCCCGGAATCAGCCATGACCGACGCGCCCCGCGCCACAGCCGCCACCCTCGCCCGCCGGATCGCGCAGGGGCGCGGCGACGAGCCGGCCGATCTCGTGATCCGGGGCGCGAGGCTGTTCGACCTCGTGAACGGCGAACTGACGGAGACCGACATCGCGCTCTGCGGCGACACCATCGTCGGCACTCATGGCCGCTACGAAGGCAAGTCCGAGTTCGACGCCTCCGGGCTGATCGCCGTGCCGGGCTTCATCGACACCCATCTCCATGTCGAATCCTCGCTGGTGACGCCGCTCGAATTCGAGCGCTGCGTGCTGCCGCACGGCGTCACCACCGCGATCTGCGACCCGCACGAGATTGCCAATGTGCTCGGCGCCGAGGGCATCCGCTACTTCCTCGCCTGCGCCGAAGCGATGCGGATGGATCTGCGCGTACAGCTTTCGAGCTGCGTGCCCGCGACGCATCTGGAGACAGCCGGCGCCAGGCTGGAGGCGGCCGATCTCGTGGCGCTGATGAACCACCCCAAGGTCATCGGGCTCGCCGAGTTCATGAACTTTCCGGGCCTGCTGGCGCGCGACCCCGGCTGTCTCGCCAAACTGGAGGCCTTCTCGCACCGTCATATCGACGGCCATGCGCCGCTGGTGCGGGGCATGGACCTTAACGGCTATCTCGCCGCGGGCATCCGCACCGATCATGAGACGACGACGGAGGACGAGGCGCGCGAAAAGCTCAAGAAAGGCATGGCGATCCTGATCCGCGAGGGCTCGGTTTCCAAGGATCTGCACTCGCTGATCCCACTGATCACGCGCGACGCCTCGCCGTTCCTCGCCTTCTGCACCGACGACCGCAACCCGCTCGACATCGCAGAGGAAGGCCACCTCGACCACATGATCCGCACCGCCATCGCCCATGGCGCCGATGTGCTGGCGACCTATCGCGTCGCGACGTTGTCGGCAGCGCGCAATTTCGGGCTGTTCGACCGGGGCTTCATCGGCCCGGGCAAGCGCGCCGACATCGTGCTGCTCGACGACCTCGAAAGCTGTTCGGTGCAGGAGGTGTTTGCCGGCGGCAGGCTGGTGGAGGAGACGCTGTTCAAGGGGCGGAAAGCCGTCGCGGCGGTTGGCCATGGCAGCATCAGGAGCCGGCCGCTGACCCCAGACGATTTTCGTGCGAAGGCGCGCGCTGGCGAGACGCCCGTGATCGGCGTCGTGCCGGGCCGGATCATCACCGAGCGACTTTCGATGACCCTGCTTTCGCAGGACGGGCAGGCGCTGCCCGATCTGACGCAGGACGCCGTCAGGGTCACGGTGATCGAGCGGCATGGCAAGAATGGCGGCATCGCGTCCGGGTTCGTCCACGGCTTCGGCATGCAGCGCGGCGCGATCGCCTCCTCGGTCGGACACGACAGCCATAATCTCTGCGTCGTCGGCGTCGACGAGGCCTCGATGGCCGCCGCAGCCAACCGGCTGATCGCAACCGGTGGGGGCTTCGCCGTGGCGGAGGACGGGGTGGTGGTGGCCGAGCTCGCCTTGCCGGTCGCCGGCCTGATGAGCGAGCAGCCTTTCGAGGCGGTGCGCTTCGCGCTGGAGGAACTGCGCTACGCGGCCAGGGCTCTGGGCGTGGTGCTGGCCGAGCCCTTCCTGCAGGTCGCCTTCCTGACCCTGCCGGTGATCCCTCACCTCAAGATCACCGACAAGGGGCTGGTCGATGTGGATGCGTTCGGATTCGTCTAGGAGCCGGCAAACAGACCGTCTGCAATCTCGATCCCCTCAGCTCTCGCCTTCGCCCGCAGCGCCAGCCGCCTCATTCCCGGCAGCCTCGTGCCGTCCTGATCCTCGATCGCGTGGGCCAAGAGCCGCATGCGCTCGTCGAACCAGTTCCCGCCCATGGCGTGCGGGTCGATGGCGAGGATGAGCTGGCCGGTGTCGGGCGGGCCGCCCTTGTCGTCGAGGAAGGACGAGGCCTGGAAGGCGAAATGCGTGCCAACCAGCGCGGCCGCCAGCACCTCGACCATCAAAGCGAGCGTCGCGCCCTTGGCGTCGCCGAGGGGGACCATGGTGCCGGCGAGCGCGGCACTGGCGTCCGTCGTTGGCTTGCCGGCAGCATCCAGCGCCCAGCCTTCCGGGATCGCCTCGCCCTTCTGCTTCGCCGCTACGATCGGCCCACGCGCGACCTTCGACAGCGCCATGTCGATGACCAGCGGCTCTCTGCCTGCGAGCGGGGCGGCGAATGCGATCGGATTGGTGCCGAACACCGGCTTCGCCCCGCCCCAGGGCGCGATGGCGGCGGGCGTATTGGCGAAGAGCAATGCGACAAGCCCCTGTTCGGCCAGCCGCTCGACATGCAGGCCCGCCGCGCCGCAATGGTTCGAGCGGCGGATCGGGGCCGCGACCACGCCCTGCGCGCGGGCGATCGCCGGGAGTTCGATCACGGCAAGATCGATCGCCGGATAGGCAAACCCATGGGCTGCGTCGATCGCCAGAACGCCCGGTTTCGGCTGGCGCGCGATCGGCACCGCCCTGCCGTCGATCTTGCCGGCCTTGAGCATGGCGAGATATGTGGGCACGCGCGACAGCCCGTGGCCCTTCAGCCCGTCGGCCTCGGCCATGACCAAAGCCCAGGCAACTGAAGCCGCGTTGGCTGGAGACGCGCCTGCGCTCGCAAACAGCTCGGTCAGCCGGGCTTCCGCATCCGCGAGAGACATCTTCATGCCCGGCCCTCCAGCGCCGCGATCACCCGCTCGGCGACGAGGCCGGAGACGCGGCCGTTCGATTCGACCGTGTTCCCGGCGATATGCGGCGTCAGGATCAGATTGGGCACGCCCTCGAACAGTCTTCCGCCCTTGCGCAGCGGCTCCTCCTCGAACACGTCGATCGCCGCGCCGCCCAGCTTTCCGTCTTTGAGCGCCGCGACCAGCGCCGCCTCGTCCATGACGCCGCCGCGCGCGGCGTTGACCAGCACGGCGTCTGACTTCATCTGGGCGAAGGCGTCCGTGCCGATCAGGCCCTTGGTCTCCGGCGTCAGCGGCAGATGGATGCTGATGACGTCGGAGGTCGCAAGCACGGCGTCGAGTTCGAGCCGCTGTGTCGTCTGCCAGGCCGGGTGGTCGGCGGGCACATAGGGGTCATAGGCGACGACATTCATGCCGAGCATGCGGGCGTGGCTGGCGGCGTCACGGGCGATCGCGCCGAAACCGACGAGGCCCAGCCGCTTGCCGGCGATCTCGCGGCCGATCAGCTTCGTCTTCGGGAATTCACCCGCCACCATCGCGCCATTGGCGAAATAGGCCCCGCGCAGCAGCACCATGGCGCTGCAGATCACATATTCGACGACCGACAGGCTGTTCGCGCCCGTCGCCGGAAAAACCTTGATGCCGCGCTGCGTGCAGGCGTCCATGTCGATGTTGTCGAGCCCCACGCCGAGCCGGCCGACGACTTTCAGCTTCGTCGCGGCGGCCAGCACATCGCCCCTCACCTGTGTCTGATTTCGCACGATCAGCGCGGGCACGCCGGCGACCAGCTTCGCCAGTTCGTCCGGCTTGCCGAAGAGGTCCGGGTCGTGATGGACCTTGTAGCGCGCGCTCAGCGCGGCGACCGCCGCCTCGTCCATGAATTCGGTGATGACGATGTCGGTCATGACGCTTCCAGCGGTTCAACCCAGCGCCAGCAGGCCGCCGGTCACGGATGCAAGGATGACGAGGCTCGTGCCCGTCACCAGAACGAGGTGTCGCCAGCCCAGCCGCGCCATCGCCGCCATCGAGGTGCCCAGGCCCAGCGCGGCGATGGCGATCAGCAGACCCCAGCGCGAGGCTTCGAGCAAGGCGCTTCGCAACGGCAGGTAGAGATCGGCCAGGGCGGGCTGCGTCGCGAGGACGCTGTTCAGCAGGCACAGGATCAGGAACACGATGGCGAAGACCGGCACCGGCACCTTGGCGTTGCCGGCCGCCGCACCGTCGCGCACCAGCCACCAGCCGACGATCAGGACTGCCGGCAGCAGCAGGAAGACGCGAAACAGTTTGACGATGACGGCGGCGTTGGCGGCCTCGTCGGACACCGATTGGCCTGCGCCGACGACCTGAGCGACATCGTGGATCGTCGCGCCTAGCATGATACCGGTCTGCGCCGGTGACAGATCGAGCCAGGTGCAGATCAGCGGATAGGCCAGCATCGCCACGGTGGAGAGCGCGTTCATGGCGATGACGGTGAAGGCGACATCCGCAGCCTTGCCCTTGTAGTCGGGCACGACGGTCGCGGTTGCGAGTGCTGCCGACGCGCCGCAGACGGCGGTGGCGACGCCGGCGAGCGCACCCATGCCGGTCTCGCGGCCGAGCCAGCGGGCGAAGACGAAGCCTGATGCTATGGTCAGCGCCATCGAGACCATGACCAGCACCGCCGTCGTCGCTCCGAGCGCGATGATGTCACCGAGCGCGATTCGAAGGCCGAGCAGCGCGATCGCCCAGCGCAGCAGTTTCTTGACGCAGAAGGTCATGCCCGGCTCGAACCGGGCACCGCTGGCGAAGGGATGGAGCAGCATGCCGATGATCAGCGCGATTACGATCGCAGGGATGCCGACGCGCCCGCCGGCCGCCGCCTTGAGCAACGGCTCGGCGAGGACCGAAGCGATGGCAACGATCGTCGACAGCACGATGCCGGCCGCGAGCGGCCGCCATTGAGCCGGCGAAAGCAGGGTCGCGCTCTGAGCCAACTGTGCCGCTCCCGCCCGCGCCCGGCTCAGGCCGAGCGATACAGCTTCGTCATCGAGTATTCGCGATGACCCAGCGCTTCCGCCGCCGTCAACCGGCCATTGGCGGTGCGCACGATGTTCTCGATCAGCGCGTCACCGGCCTGCGGGATCGTCAGGTCGCGGCGCAGGATGCCGGAGACGTCGACGTCGATATGCTCGGGCATCGTCCGCATCGTCTTGGGGTTGCCGGTGATCTTGATCACCGGGACGATCGGGTTGCCGATGACGTTGCCCTGCCCCGTCGGGAAGGTGTGGACGACATAGCCGCCCGCCGCCATCAGCGTGACGCATTCGGCCGCCGCCGAGGAGGTGTCCATATAGTAGAGCCCCGGCCCCTTCGACGGCGCCTCGGCCGGCTGCAGGATGTCGATGAATTTGCACTCGCGGCCGATCTTCTCGAGATTGCCGAGCGCCTTTTCCTCGATCGTGGTCAGGCCGCCGGCGATATTGCCCTTGGTCGGCTGCGAATCCGAGAGATCGTCGGTCTTGTGGGCCTCGATCACGTCCTCCTGATAGGCCTTCCACATCTTGTACCAGCGCTCCCCGACCTCGGGCGTCGCAGCCCTCGCCTTGCAGAGATGCTCAGCCCCGGTGATCTCGGAGGTCTCGCCGAAGACGCCGTAGACTCCGCGCGGGATCCACTTGTCGTACATGTTGCCGACCGTCGGGCAGGAGGAGAGGCCTGTGGTGGTGTCGGATTCACCGCATTTGGTCGAGACCCAGAGCTCCTCGATGCCGCATTTCACGCGCTGCAACTCGGTCGCCCACTGCACGAACTCCTTGGCGACATAGGACGCCTTGGCGATGGTGGCGATGTCGCCATGGCCCTCGATGCCGAAGCCGACGACCGGCTTGCCGGTCTTGGCGATGCCGTCGACGACGCGCTTGGTCCAGCCATCCTCGATGCCGATGACGACGACGGCTGCGACGTTAGGGTTGGAGCCGGTGCCGATCAGCGTGCGGAAATGGACGTCCAGGTCCTCGCCGAACTGGAGCCGGCCATAGGCATGGGGAATGGCCAGCGTGCCCTTGATGTTGTTGGCGACAGCCTCGCAGGCGGCGTTGGAGAGATCGTCCAGCGGCAGCAGCACGACATGGTTGCGCACGCCGACGCGGCCATTCTCGCGCCGCCAGCCCATAAACGAGTCGAGCGCGCGCCCGCTCGGACGCTTGAGCTGCGGCGTCTTGAACTCGGGGGCCTCGATCTTGCGGCCCTTGATGCGGGCGAGCTTGCCCTTGACGAGATCGAAATTGGCGACGATCGACATGGCGTTTCCCTATCCGGTTGGCTCGACCCTGCGGGAGCCGATTCATGAATCTCAGGAGTCGTTTGCGGCAGCCGGTTCGACTGCCGTGTCAGCGGCTTACCAGCGCTTGGTCTTGGCGTTGTGGACGTGCAGGTGCTCGCCCTTGCCGACATTGGCGACGGCCTTGCCGATGTCCTGACCGTATTTCCAGATCGTGTCGCCGGCCTTGATGTCCTTGAGCGCGACCTTGTGGCCAATTGGGATGTCCATCTTGGCGGTCAGGCGGAAGTCGGAATTGTCGTGCGTGATCACGCACAGCATGTCGGTGCCGGCCTTCAGGCCCTCGACGACGACGACGCCGACGGTGTCCTTCGCCTCATGCACCAGCAGATGCGGCTTGCTCATCTGGTCTCTCCCTCAGCAACGGTGTGGCGCCGGACGCGCCGTGCAAATCCGGACTCGACCCGCGCCTCGCCAAGTCTTATATAAGACATATGACTACGCACAAGCGCGAAAATGCAGAGCGCATCGAACCGGCGGACAGAACGGAGGCGCTCGGCTTCCGGCCGCTCTATGCGCAGGTCAAGGCGATCTTCATCCGCCGGCTCGCCGACGGCGTCTGGGCACCGGGCGCGGGCCTGCCGAGCGAGGGGCAACTCGCAGCCGAGATCGGCGTCAGCCAGGGCACGGTGCGCAAGGCGCTCGACGAACTCGCAGCCGAGAACCTGCTGGTGAGGCGGCAGGGACGCGGCACCTTCGTCGCCGAGCATGACGAGCGGCGCATCCTGTTCCAGTTCTTCAAGCTGGTGCCCGATGACGGTGTCGCGCGCTTTCCCGACAGCACGGTGCTCTCGGTAGCGATCGCGCTGGCCGATGCGGGGGAGCAGCAGGCGCTCGATCTTTCATCCCGCGACGACGTCATCCGGATCAGGCGCGTCCGCGCGCTCGATGGCGCGCCGCTGGTGCTGGAGACGGTGAGCCTGCCGCGCCGGCTGTTCGGCGGGATCGAGGCCGGACCGGTGCCCAACAACCTCTACAGCCTCTATGCGGCGCGCTATGGCGTCACCGTCGCGAATGCGCGCGAAAAGCTGAAGGCGATCGCGCTGAGCGCCGACGAGGCAGCCCTGCTGGCGGTCGCGCCGGGCACCCCTGCCCTTCAGGTCGACCGGCTCGCGCTGTCGCTCGACGGCGCGCCGGTCGAGCGCCGGCTGAGCCTGTGCTTGACGGAGGGCGCGCATTACCTGTCCGATCTTCGCTGACCAAACGGCAGCGCTATTCATCAAGCCGACGCAGAGCGGCGCATCCTTGAAGCAACCGGAGGAATACCCATGAGCCTGAAGACGACACGACGCATTGCTCTGGCCGGACTGATCGCGACCGCGATGGCCGGGCCAGCCATGGCGCAGGCCTTCCCGACCAAACCGATCACCATCATCGTCTCTTTCGCGGCCGGCGGCCCCAGCGACGTCATCGCGCGCCTGCTCGGCGAGCAGATGAGCAAGACGCTGGGCCAGCCGGTCCTGGTCGAGAACGTTGCCGGCGCGGGCGGCACGGCCGGCGCCAAGCGCATGGCCGCGGCCGAACCCGACGGCCACACCATCCTGATCCACCATCTCGCGCTGGCCGCGGCGCCCGCGCTCTACGGCAATCTCGGCTACGACACGAAAACCGACTTCGTGCCGATCGGGCTCGTCAACACCGGGCCGATGGTGGTCGCCAGCAAGCTCGCGCTGCCGACGACGGACGCCAAGAGCTTCTTCGCCTACGCCAAGGCCAATGCCGACAAGCTCTCGCTGGCCCATGCCGGCGTCGGCTCCAACTCGCATCTCTGCGGCGTGCTGATGTCGCAGATCCTTGGCGTCAAGTTCACCGAGGTCGCCTATCGCGGCACGGGACCCGCGATGAACGATCTCGTCGGCGGCCAGATCGACTTCCTCTGCGACCAGTCGACCTCGGCGGTCTCGCAGATCCAGGGCGAGAAGATCCGCGCCTATGCGGTGACCTCCACCGAGCGGCTCGACGTTCTGCCGAACGTGCCGACCGCGATCGAGACCGGCACGAAGCTGGAGATGACGATCTGGCACGGGCTCTATGCGCCCAAGGGCACGCCGACAGCCGTGCTCGACAAGCTCAACGGAGCGCTGCGCACCGCGCTGAAGCAGCCGGCCGTGCTCGACAAGTTCAAGGCTTTCGGCACCACCGTCTTCCCCGAGTCCGAATGGACCCGCGAGGCGCATGGCAAGCGCTTCGTCGCCGAGGTCGACAAATGGGGCGCCTCGCTGAAGGCTGCAGGCATCAAGCCGCAAAGCTGACGCGACGCATGCGCCGCTCGCCTGGGCGGGCGGCGCATGCTACCGGCGGAGCATGTCAGCCAACATCGTGCCGCTCGACCGCTTCATTTCGCTGCCGCGCCATGCGCGGCTGCTCGGGCTCGATCTCGGCACCAAGACGATCGGTCTCGCTTTATCCGATGTCGGGCGACAGATCGCCTCCCCGCTGGAGACGATCCGGCGGGTCAAGTTCCAGGCCGACGCGGCCGCGCTGCTGCGGATCGCCGAGAAACACGCCATCGCCGGGCTCGTGATCGGCCTGCCGTTGAACATGGATGGCTCGGAAGGACCGCGCGTGCAGTCGACGCGGGCTTTCGTGCGCAACCTCGCGCCGCTGACGAGCCTGCCGATCGTCTTCTGGGACGAGCGCATGTCTACGCTCGCCGTGACGCGCACCCTGCTCGACGCCGACGCGTCCCGCGCCAGGCGAGCCGAGGTGGTGGACAAGATGGCCGCCGCCTACATCCTGCAAGGCGCGCTCGACCGCCTGATGCGGATGGAGCACGACCGGGCCGAAGCCGATGCCGGGCCGACATGAAAAGGCCCCGCCGGCCATGGGCCAGCGGGCTGATCGATTCGGGTGCGAACGCCAATCTCAGCGATGATTGCGAAAATCATAGGGCTCGCGGTAGTAGGCGCGCGGGGCCGGAGCATAATAGGCCGGCTCCTCATAATAATAGGCGCGCGGCGCTGCATAGTACCCGCCGTCATAATAGGGCTCGGCATAGGCCCGGCGGCTGGAGGCGATTGCCGCCGCACCGAGGATGCCAAGGCCAATGGCTCCAGCGATCGCCGCGTTTCGGCCGCCATTGCCGCGATGACGGCGATACTGCGAGTAGTCGGCCGCCGCAGCGTCGAGACGCGCGGCATCGAAAGTCGGCTTCGAGGGCGCCGCCAGAGCTGGCGTGACGATGCCAGCCGACACCACGGCAAGCGAGGTCAGGCCGTTGATGGCGGTCTTCCTGAGCGAGTTGATCCTGAGCGAGTTCATGCGAACCTCCTGGTGCCCCGGACAGGCCGGGATTGACCGATACGCTAGGTTCAGACGGTTGAATGGGGTCTGAACCAATCGCGGCGGGATTGCGGCAGGCGCAAGCTGGCCTGCGCTTGGAATGCTTGCCGGTCCGATGCGAGCGTGAAAGGAGTGGACGCCCGCCGACCAACAACGACAACGGCGCGCGCACGCTTATGTTCCCGCATGAGCGCGCCCCGCCCCACGGGCCTCCGCCGCAGAAGCCGAATCCGCTCCCATGATCGACAGCCTGGTCGCCGTTTTCCTTGTCATCGCGACCGGCTGGGCGCTGAAGGCGCGCGGGGTCGTCTCACCCGAGCATTGGGGTGGCGTCGAGCGCCTGACCTATCAGGTGCTGTTTCCCGCCGTCGTGGTCCACACTCTGGCGATGGCAGATCTCAGCCGCCTGCCGGTCCTGGCCATGGGCCTCAGCCTCGTGCTCGCGATCCTGATCGTGGCGGCGCTGCTCCTGTCGCTGCGTCCGGTGCTGGCGCAAGGCGGCGTCGACGGACCGGCCTTCACCTCGGTCTTCCAGGGCTCGGTGCGCTGGAACACCTTCGTGGCGCTGGCGTTGGCGGCGGGTCTCGAAGGCCAGACCGGCGCGACGCTGATGGCGATCGCGGTGGCGTCGATGATCCCGCTGCTCAACGTGATGTGCGTGCTGGTTCTGGCGCGTTTCGCCGGCGGCCGGCGGATGGGCGCGGCGGCGACCGTCCGGTCGATCGTCTTCAACCCGTTCATCTGGTCGTCCGCGCTTGGCCTCGCCCTCAACCAGATCCAGTGGATGATGCCCGCAGCCGTGGCGAGCTTCGTCGATATTCTCGGCCGCGCCGCGCTCGGCGTCGGGCTGCTTGTCGTCGGCGCCGGTCTGGATCTGCGCCGGCTGGCGCAACCGAAACTCGCCCATGCCGTGGCCTGCGGGCTCAAGCTCGTCGTCATGCCGCTGATCGCGTGGACGCTGGCCCGTCAGTTCGGCGTCACCGGCCCGGCCCTGACCATGATGATCGTCGCCGCCGCCGTGCCGACCGCCACGGCCGCCTATTTCCTCGCCCGCGACATGGGCGGGGATGCGCCGCTGATGGCCGAGATCACCACACTCGAGACCCTGCTGGCGCTGGTCACGCTGCCTCTGGCCGTCCTGCTCCTGACCTGAGTCGCGCGACCGAAGAGCGGTTACGCGACGAAGCCGCGAATGGATGCACGCTATGATTGCATTTTTTCGCAGTTTGTAGACTATGGCAGCGCGGCTTGCGTAAACCGGCCAGGTCAGCGACGGCGAGGCGACCAACCCCATGAGTTCCCAAAAGCGCAATCCGGACACCCAAGAGCCAGCCTCTCCATTCGCTGACGCCGCCGATTCAAGTGCCGAACCCGATATCGGGTGCAATCAGGGCATGCCCCGCTCGACTCTCGACGACCTGCAACTTGAGGTAGCGCTCTATATCGAGAGTCTGAGCGCCGAGCTGCGCACCATGGCAAGGGAGAACCAGCTCGAAAGTCTGGCCTATTTCCTCGAAATGGCGCGGATCGAAGCGTCGATCCAGGTGGAGCGCCGAGCGCTTCAGCGTGGAGGCTGACCGGCGGCCCTCGTTCGACCGGCCATGAATCGTTAAACTTCTGGTTGTATCGATACTCTCACACAACCCGGAGAGTTCGTCATGACGCAAGCGCCCACGCCCGAGCTCCGCGCCCGCCACGACGGGGCGGCCAGTGATCCCGCTTTGCTCGATGTCGTCTTCGACAGCGCTTCCGTCGAAGCCTGCCGCGCTCAGCATCGCCAGCTCCAGTTCGAGGTCTCACGCTATATCGAACTGCTGCTCGGCGAACTTGCGACGATGGCCCGGGCCGCCGAGCTGAAGCATCTGCTGCATTTCATCGAGTTGACGCGGCAGGAGGCCGGCGACCAGACGAGGCGCTGCCGAATCGACAGTTGAGACCGCGTATCAGACCGCCCGGCTCAGCAGGCCGCCTGGATGGCGCTGGATCGCGGCCGAAAGCTCCAGTTCGAGCACGGCGCGGCTGACATCGCGGGCCGCGAGGCCACTGGCGCGCACGAGGTCGTCGAGCGAGATCGGCGCGGCGCCGAGCAGGCGCAGCAGAACCGCGCTTGGGTCCTCGGCCATGCGGGTCTCAACTAGCGGCACCACCGGATCGAAACCCGTCGACAACGCGGCATGCTCGGGCGCAGGCGCGATGCCCGGCAGCTCGAGCTCGTCCCAGAGCCGGTCGGATGGGTCCTCCCCGCTTTCCTCGCGAACGCCGGCGACATCGAGAGGCGTCATCCCGTCGTTCAGCAACGGCCCCAGCGCCTCGATGACATGCGCAGCTTCGCTGATGAGCGTCGCGCCCTCGCGGATCAGGTGGTTGCCGCCCTCGGCGCGCGGGTCGAGCGGCGAGCCCGGCACGGCGAAAACCTGCCGGCCCTGCTCGTTGGCGAAGCGGGCCGTGATCAGCGAACCCGACTTGCGCGCCGCCTCGACCACGACCGTGCCGAGCGACAGCCCCGAGACCAGCCGGTTGCGGCGTGGAAAATCGCGCCCGCGCGGGGCCCAGCCCAGCGGCATCTCGGTGACGCCCGCGCCCTGCGCAATCAGCTTGTCGAACAGGGCCAGGTTCTGCGGCGGATAGATTTCGTCGAGCCCGCCGGCCAGCACTGCGACCGTGCCGGTCTCGAGGCTCGCCTGATGGGCGGCCGTGTCGATGCCGCGCGCCAGCCCCGAGACGACGACGAAGCCGGCCTCTCCGAGATCGCGCGCCAATCGGGCCGTAAACTTCTGCCCGGCCGCCGAGGCGTTGCGCGAGCCGACCAGCGCGACGCAGGGGCGCAGCAGCGCCGCGGCTGCGCCGAGCACCGTCAGCAGCGGCGGCGCGGAATCGATCGCCTGCAGCGCCTTCGGGTAGCCGGCCTCGCCGAGCGCGATGAAGCGCGCGCCCAGCCTCTGCGTGGCGACGAATTCGCGCTCGGCTTCGACGACCGTGCAGAGCTTGAGATGGCGGCCAGCCTGACGGCCGAGTTCCGGCAGTGCGTCGAGAGCAGCGGCGGCCCCTCCGAAGCGGTTCATCAGGCTGCGGAAGGTGCGCGGGCCGATGCTTTCGCTGCGGATCAGGCGGAGCCAGTCGAGGCGCTGGCGATCGCTGAGGACGATGCCAGCCATGCAGGTTCAGCCCTTCTGGCCGATCTTGCCTTCGCTGCCCTTCAGCAGCCGGGCGATGTTCTCGCGGTGCATGAACCAGAGCAGCAGCGTCAACGCGCCCATCAGCAGCGCGGCGCGTGCATCGGCGACCCAGAACCAGAGCAGCAGCGGCGTCAGCAGGCTCGCCAGCAGCGCCGAGAGCGAGGAATAGCGGCTGAGATAGGCGACGCCGAGCCAGATCGCGGCAAAGACGACCGCGATCGAGAATTTCAGGCCGATCAGCACGCCGAGATAGGTCGCGACGCCCTTGCCGCCGCGAAAATTCAGCCAGACCGGAAACAGGTGGCCGATGAAGGCTCCCAGCCCTGCCAGCAGAGCCGCCTCGCGGCCGCCGAGCAGGAACGCGCCCACCAGCACGGCCGCCGTACCCTTGAGCATGTCGCCGGCCAGCGTCGCCGCGGCGAGTTTCTTGTTGCCGGTGCGCAGCACGTTGGTCGCGCCGATATTGCCCGAGCCGATGCTGCGCAGATCCGGGCCGCCCGTGAGCTTCGTCAGGACGATGCCGAAGGGGATCGAGCCGAGAAGGTAGCCGATCGACAGCGCCGCCAGGATCGCTGGCCAGGACAGCCCAAGTTTCATCAGTTCCGGCATACCCGCCCTGCCCTCGTGCCCACCCTGCGCGTCGCGCGACCCTAGCCGCCTTGCGCCTCATAGACCACCCGGCCGGCGACCAGCGTCATCCGCACGAGCCCTTCCAGCCGTGCCTCGTCGAAAGGCGAGTTCTTGGCACGCGATTTCAGCAGGCGCTTGTCGACGACATGGGGCGCGTCGGGATCGAGCAGCATCAGATCGGCCGGCGCGCCGACCGCCAGCCGCCCGCAGGACAGGCCGATCAGCGCCGCCGGACGGGCCGATAGCGCCGACAGCAGCGCGGGCAGCCCGATCTGGCCGGCATGCACCATCCGCAGCGCCGCCGGCAGCAGGGTCTCGATGCCGAGCGCGCCATCGGCGGCTTCGGCGAAGGGCTGGCGCTTGGTCTCGACGTCCTGCGGATCGTGATCGGAGACGACCACGTCGATGACGCCCTCGGCCAGCGCCGCGATCATGGCGAGGCGCTCGTCCTCGTGCCGCAGCGGCGGCGAGACCTTGCAGAAGGTCCGGTACTCGCCGACATCGTTCTCGTTGAGGGTCAGGTTGTTGATCGAGACGCCGCAGGTGATGCGGACGCCATCGGCCTTGGCGCGGCGGACCAACTCGGCCGATTCCGCGCAGGAGATCATCGAGGCGTGGTAGCGCGCGCCCGTCGCCCGCGCGAGGCGGATGTCGCGCTCCAGCATCACCGTCTCGGCCTCTTTCGGGATGCCGGGCAGGCCTTTCCGGCTGGCGAACTCGCCCTCGTTCATCACCCCGGAGCCGCGCAGATCAGGATCTTCGACGTGGTTCATCAGAAGTGCGTCGAAATCGCGTGCGTAGATCATGGCGCGGCGCATGAGCTGCGGATTGCGAACCGCCTTCGCGCCATCCCCGAACGCGACCGCGCCGGCCTCCAGCAGCAGCCCGAACTCGGTGATCTCCTTGCCCAGAATGCCCTTGGTGAGCGCCGCGCAGGGCAGCACGTTGACGACCGCCTTGTCGCGGGCGCGCCGCTTGATGAAGTCGATGATGGCGGGATCGTCGATCGGCGGATCGGTGTCGGGCCGGCAGACGATGGTGGTGACGCCGCCGGCGGCGGCCGCCTGCGAGCCCGAGCCGAGCGTCTCGCGGAATTCGGCGCCGGGCTCGCCGAGAAAGGCGCGCAGGTCGACGAGACCCGGCGCAAGGACGAGATCGCGCCCGTCGATGCAGCGCATGCCTTCGCCCAAGGCGGGAGCCGCGCCCCAGACGATGTCGGCGATCGCCCTGTCGCGGATCAGCACGGAGCCGCGTCCGTCCCGGCCTGTCGCCGGATCGACGAGGCGCGCGTCGATGATCGCGAGGTCGGTCGCTTCAGCCATGTCCGTTCCCGTCAGTGCCGCCACGGCCGTGCCTGCCCGCAAACACATGCGTCCAGAATGCGACCAGCGCCCAGAACAGCGCGCACAGCATCGCGCCCGCGACGATGATGAACCAGGTCCAGCCCGAGCGCGGCTCGGCGACGAGAAAGCCCGCCGCGACGATCAGATAGAGCGCCACGAAGACGAAGCGGGCCCGCCGCATCAGCCCCAGCAGCATGGCGACGAGGCTGTCCATGGCGCTCAGCCATTGGGCAGATGCTGCGAGAGCGCATCGAGCACGGCCATGCGAACCGCGACGCCCATCTCGACCTGCTCCCGGATCAGGGATTGCGCGCTGTCGGCCACCTCCGAGGAAATTTCGACGCCGCGGTTCATCGGGCCGGGATGCATCACCAGCGCATCGTCCGCCGCGAGATCGAGCTTGGCCCGGTCGAGGCCGTAATAGCGGAAATACTCCTTCGAGGAGGGCACGAAAGCGCCGTGCATGCGTTCGAGCTGGAGACGCAGCATCATCACGATATCAGCGCCTTCCAGTCCTTTCTTCATGTCGGTGAAGACGCTGACGCCCATGCGCTCGATGCCGGCCGGCAGCAGCGTGGATGGAGCGATCAGGCGGACTTTCGCGCCGAGAGCGTTGAGCAGGATGATGTTGGAGCGGGCGACGCGCGAATGCAGGATGTCGCCGCAGATCGCGACCGTCAGGCCCGCGATCCTGCCCTTGTTGCGCCGGATCGTCAGCGCGTCGAGGAGCGCCTGCGTCGGGTGCTCATGCGCGCCGTCGCCGGCGTTGACCACCGAGCAGCCGACCTTGCGGGCGAGCAGATTGACCGCGCCGGCGGCGTGATGGCGCACCACCAGGATGTCCGGGCGCATCGCGTAGAGCGTGGCGGCCGTATCGATCAGCGTCTCGCCCTTCTTCACCGAGGAGGACGCGACCGACATGTTCATGACGTCCGCCCCCAGACGCTTGCCGGCAAGCTCGAAGGAGGCCTGCGTCCGCGTCGAGGGCTCGAAGAACAGGTTGATCTGGGTGCGCCCGCGCAGGGTCGCGGTCTTCTTCTCGACCTGCCGGGAGAGCGCGACGTAAGCGTCGGCCCGGTCGAGCAGCGCCTCGATATCCAGATGCGACAACCCCTCGATGCCGAGGAGGTGGCGGTGCGGATAAAGCGGCGCTTGCGATGTCATGTGAAGACGGGTGTGTAGGCGCAGAGCGCGGCGGACGCAAGGCGGTTCAGCGCTTGGAAGCGTCCTGCAACGATATGCAAGCAGCGCGCTGTTGGTCCGTTCCGAATCGCGCGAGCGCCCTCAAGAAACAACTATCCGCGGTGACGAAGCGAACGCCTTTAGCCAACGCAAGCGCGAGATAAAAGCAATCGTAAGCAGGATGTTTGAGCGCCGCCGAAAGGCCGATCGCAGTTGTCATGAACCCCGCCGTTGCAGTGAGCTGGATTTCGACAGCGCCGATGAACTCAGCCGCCTCCTCCGCTTCCGAAAGGCTGAACTCTTCCAGCCTGATCTTAGTGGCCAGCGTGTTTGCAATTTCCGCGGTCAGCAGGTCGGGCGCGAGCAAACGGTGGTGGCGCATCAGGACCAGGGCTTGATCGGAATCGGCCTCCGTCGAGACCCATTTGATGACGACGCTTGCATCGACGACGAAGACCGTCACCGTGCCTCGTCTCGCGACATCTGCTGCAACACCTCGGAGGGCGTGTGCTGTCGATCGCTCGTCCGACTGCGAAACTCCGCCAGGCGTTGCTCGAAATCCGGATCGAGATCGGGCCCGAGCGCCTCCGACAAGATCGCACGGTGCTCCGCTTCGACTGACCGGTTGTTACTGGCGGCCCGGCGCTTGAGACGAGCAACAAGGCGTTGATCGAGATTGCGGACGTGAAGGCTGGTGACCATCCCGCTTCTCCCGGGTTATTTTGCTAGCAGTGCTAGCATGACCACGCGCGGCCGTCGACATCGACGCAACAGCCGCCGCCGTTTGACATCGCGCGCCGCTCTCCCCACTTTCGCCGCCGCGCCCTTCCCGCTATCACCTCGCACCGCGTCGGGTCGTATTCGGCCGGCACGCCATGTGCCTGCGCAGATTCTTGCCATATCGAGATTGAAACGCCCCATGAAGCTCCTCGTCGTCGAGTCGCCGGCCAAGGCCAAGACGATCAACAAGTATCTCGGCTCCGATTACGAGGTCATCGCCTCGTTCGGGCATATCCGCGACCTGCCGGCGAAGGATGGCTCGGTCGAGCCCGACAACGACTTCGCGATGAAGTGGGAGATCGAAGGGCGCGGGGCCAAGCAGGTCGGCGAGATCGTCAAGGCGCTAAAGGGTGCCGACAAGCTGATCTTGGCGACAGACCCGGATCGCGAAGGCGAGGCAATCTCCTGGCATGTGCTGGAGGCGCTGAACGCCAAGCGCGCGCTAAAGGGCATCCCGGTCGAGCGCGTCACCTTCAACGCCGTCACCAAGGATGCCGTGCAGACGGCGCTGGCCAATCCGCGCGAGGTCGATCAGGCGCTGGTCGATGCCTATCTGGCGCGCCGGGCGCTCGACTATCTCGTCGGCTTCACGCTCTCGCCCGTGCTCTGGCGCAAGCTGCCGGGGGCCCGCTCGGCCGGCCGGGTGCAGTCGGTGGCGCTGCGCATCGTCTGCGACCGCGAGCGCGAGATCGAGGCTTTCCGCGCCCGCGAATACTGGTCGCTGGTCGCCACGCTGGTCACCCGCGCCGGCGGCGTCTTCGAAGCGCGGCTCGTCGGAGCGGATGGCAGGAAGATCACGCGACTTGACATCGGCACCGGCGACGAGGCGCGCGCCTTCAAGGACGCGCTCGAATCGGCTTCCTTGACCGTCTCCGAGGTCGAGGCCAAGCCGGTCAAGCGCCACCCCTACCCACCCTTCCAGACCTCGACGCTGCAGCAGGAGGCCTCGCGCAAGCTCGGGCTGGCTCCGGCGCGGACCATGCAGCTGGCGCAGCGTCTCTACGAGGGCGTCGACATCGGCGGGGAGACGGTCGGTCTCATCACCTATATGCGAACGGATGGCGTCGATATGGACGGCTCGGCCATCGCGGCCGCACGCCGCGTCATCGGCCGGGATTTCGGCGAAGGGTACGTTCCCAGCGTCCCGCGCAAGTACACCGTCAAGGCCAAGAACGCGCAGGAGGCTCACGAGGCGATACGCCCGACCGATCTCGGCCGGCTCCCGGCCATGGTCGCGCGGCATCTCGAGCCTGAGCAGGCCAGGCTCTACGAGCTGATCTGGAAGCGCACCATCGCGAGCCAGATGGAGTCGGCCTCGCTGGAGCGCACCACGGTCGACATTGCCGCCACGGTCGGCGAACGCAAGCTGGAGCTTCGCGCGTCCGGCCAAGTGACGCTCTTCGACGGCTTCCTGAAGCTCTATCAGGAGAGCCGCGACGACGAGGAAGACGAGGATTCGCGCAAGCTGCCGGCGATGAAGGTCGGCGATCGGCTGGAGAAGCAGGCCATCGCCGCCGAGCAGCACTTCACAGAGCCGCCGCCGCGCTACTCCGAAGCCAGCCTCGTCAAGCGCATGGAGGAGCTTGGCATCGGCCGCCCCTCGACCTATGCCGCGACGCTCTCGACCCTGCGCGATCGCGAATATGTCCGCATCGACAAGAAGCGCCTCGTGCCTGAGGACAAGGGCATGCTGGTGACGGCGTTCCTCGAGAGCTTCTTCAAGCGCTATGTCGAGTTCGACTTCACGGCAAACCTCGAAGAGAAGCTCGACCGCGTCTCGAATGCCGAGATCGACTGGAAGGCGCTGCTGCGCGAGTTCTGGGACGAGTTCACGGCCGCGATCGGCGACACCAAGGATCTCCGCGTCACCGAGGTGCTGGAGGCGCTGAACGGTGTCCTTGGAGCGCATGTCTTCCCGGCGCGCGAGGATGGCGGCGATCCGCGCGCCTGCCAGGTCTGCGGCACGGGCACGCTCTCGCTCAAGCTCGGCAAATTCGGCGCCTTCGTCGGCTGCTCGAACTACCCGGAATGCCGCTATACGCGCCCGCTCACGGTGCAGGCCACCGATGGCGAGGCCACGGCCGAGGGCGGCCAGGGCGAGCCAGGCGTGCGCATCCTCGGCAAGGACCCGGTAACCGAATCCGAGGTCACGCTGCGCGACGGGCGCTTCGGGCCTTACGTCCAGCTCGGCGACGGCGAAAAGCCCAAACGCTCCAGCCTGCCCAAGGGCATGAGCGCAGCGGGCGTCGACCTGGAGAAGGCGCTGCTCCTGCTTTCGCTGCCCAAGGAGGTCGCCAGGCATCCCGAAAGCGGCGAACCGATCCTGGCCGGCATCGGCCGCTACGGGCCTTACGTCCAGCACGGCAAAACCTACGCCAACATCGACAAGGACGACGACATCCTGCAGATCGGCGGCAACCGCGCCATCGACCTGATCGTCGCCAAGGAGAGCGGCGGCGGCGGCAGCCGCTTCGGGCGCGGCTCGACGACGCCGGGCCGCGAACTCGGCGAGCACCCGACCGGCGGCAAGCTCGTGGTGCGGGCCGGCAAATACGGTCCCTACGTCAACTGGGGCAAGGTCAACGCGACTTTGCCGAAGGCGCTGACGCAAGAGGCGATCACGCTCGAACAGGCGGTCGAACTGGTCAACGCCAAGGCGGAATCCAGTGGGATCAAGGGCCCGGGCAAGGCGAAGGCCAAGGCTCCGGCGAAAGCCAAGGCGCCAGCCAAAGCAAAGTCCGCAAGCAAGCAGAAGGCGGCCGCCAAACCCAAAGCGGCAGCCAAGTCGAAAACCGCCGCCAAGGGCTAATCGACCCCGTCATTGCGAGCGCAGCGAAGCAATCCAGAGGGTGGCGCGAGACGCTGGATTGCTTCGCTGCGCTCGCAATGACGGCGTCGCGCTACAACACGCCGTGCCGCTCGAAGACCGAGCGCAGGCTCGCCCCGGCGAGCAGTTCGTCGCGTGTCGCATCCTCGGCATCGATCTTTTCAAGCGCCAGTGTGACGGCCCGTACCGCGAGCTTCCGGGGCACGATGACAACGCCGTCGACATCGCCGAAGACAAAATCACCCGCCTCGCAGCGCGCGCCCGCGACCTCGACCGGCTCGTCCACCGCCATCATCTCGGCGCGGCCCTTGGTGTCGAGTGGGCCGATGCCGCCATGGAAAACGGGGAACCCAACCTCGCGGATGCGGCGTACGTCGCGCACCAGCCCATCCATCAGGCAGCCCGCCGCGCCGCGCACCATTGCGGCCGTCGTCAGCAGCTCTCCCCAGGGCGCGATGCGGTCGGTCGGCCCGTCGCAGGCCAACACGGCGACCTCGCCGGGCTTGAGGCTGTCGATCAGGTCCATCTCCAGCGCGTAAGGGTTGTGCCCCTGCGGCGTGTGATAGCGCTTCATGTAGAGCCCGGTCCGGGCGAAGCCGCACAGGATCGACGCATCGTCGAGCGGCCGCACGAAGGGTTTCACAGCCTGATTGGGAAAGCCAAGCTGATCTAGCACGTCCGACAGGACGGCCGAATAGAGCCTGGTCTTCAGGACAGCGAGATCGAGTTGGCCGTTCAGGGCTGACATGGCGGTGCCTCCGGAGCGGCAAGCAGAGTGTTGCCGCCCCGGATGCCGGTCAAGCGTCAGGCTTGCTTCAGAGCGGCTTCAGCCCGGCCTCGATCTCCGCCCTCCGGCCCTCCAGAAACGGCGGCAGCGCCAGCGTCTCGCCCATCGTCTCAGCCGGTTCGTCGGCGGAGAAGCCCGGCTCGTCGGTCGCGATCTCGATCAGAATCCCATTGGGCTCGCGCAGATAGAGCGAGCGGAAATAGAAGCGGTCGACTTTGCCGCTGTTGGGATAGCCGGCCGCTTTGAGCCTGTCGGCCCAGGCATCGTAATCGGCGAAGGTCGGCGTGCGCAGCGCCAGATGGTGGACGCCGCCCGCGCCTTCGCGCGCCTGAGGCAGGCCAGGCTCGACCGCGACATGAAGCTCGGCCGCAGGCCCGCCCTCGCCGATCCTGAAGACGTGGATGTCGCCGGTCGCATGAGCAGCGTCGCGGTAGCTGCCGATCCGCTCCAGTCCGAGCAATTGCGTCAGCACGACCTCCGTCCGCTCCAGCGCCGGCACGGAGATGGTGACCGGGCCCAAGCCGCGGATCTGGTGCTCGGCGGGGACGTCGCTCTTGTCCCAGACCGTGAAGGGGATCGCGCCGCCATCGGCCAGCAAGGTCAGGCGCTGGCCTTCGGGGTCCTCGACGTCGATGCCCATGCGGCCGTTGATCTCGCGGATTTCGGACGGCTTCGCCCCGGCCGCCAGCAAACGCGCGCGCCACCAGTTCAGCGAGGCCTCGTTTGCGACGCGCAGCGAGGTGCGGGTGATGGCGTGGGTGCCGCGCCGCGCCGGCTGGGCCGGCCAGTCGAAGAAGGTCAGGTCCGTGCCTGGCGAACCCGCGCCGTCGGCATAGAACAGGTGATAGGCCGAGACGTCGTCCTGGTTCACCGTCTTCTTGACCATGCGCATGCCAAGCACCTGCGTATAGAAGCGGTGGTTGCCGGGCGCATTGGCGGTGATGGCGGTGACGTGGTGGATGCCGGTGAGGGTCATGATCTCGAGGCTTTCGCTCTGGCGCGGCGGCGTCACGCCCCGCATTCGAGGCCACAGATAGCGTTTTCACGCCGCCATGACAGAGGCCGGCCGCCAAGGGGACCATTGCAATCCTGCAATGATCCGGCTGACGCAGACCCGTCGGCTCAGGGCTTGGGCGCGGAGGTCGCCGGCGGGGCCGAGACGTCGGGTGCGGTCGCCTTGTCGGCCGGAGTCGCCGGGGTGGTGCAATCCTGCGGCTCGACCTTGCAGTCGAACACCATGGTGGGCGCGGCCGAGGGGCCGGAACTGCCGGCCGAAGGCAGGATCATGTTCTGGCCCTTGTCGATCTGCGCCGGGCTGGTGGTCGTCGGACCCAGTCCCGTATTCGACTGCGGCGCGGCGGGGGGCGGCGATTGCGGCGGGGTCGGCGTCGCCTGGGCAAGCGCGCCGGTCGCGCCAAGCGACAGCGCAAGCGCCGCCAGCGAAGCGCGCAGCGGGGTCAGGGTGGTGGCGAACGTCGGCATCGTTGAAACCTTTCGGCGGCGCATCGCTTGCGATGGCCCCATGAGGAACGGATGCCGGGGAAACAGGCAGGACGCCCAGTTGTTCCCGAGCGTGCCTTATCCCACCGCGTGGCGGCTGGGTTTCGCCTTGAGTTTCAGCGCCTCCAGTTCCTCGCGCTCGCGCGGCGTGTTGCGCATGAGTTGGTCCTTGCCGGGCCCGTACTGCACCGGCTGGGCGACATCGACGCCGTACCAGGCGGCGGCGCGCAGCACGAAGGACGGGTCGGCGAGATGAGGCCGGCCGAGCGCGACGAGATCGGCCCGGCCCGAGGCGACGATGGTATTGACCTGATCGGCCGAGGTGATGTTGCCGACGCACATGGTCGCGACCTGCGCCTCGTTCCTGATCTGGTCGGAGAACGGCGTCTGGAACATGCGACCATAGATCGGCCGGCTGTCTTTTACCGTCTGGCCGGTCGAGACGTCGATCAGGTCGCAGCCTTCCTCCGCGAAGGCGCGCGAGATCGCGACCATATCGCCGGGCGTGACGCCGCCCTCCTTCCAGTCGGTTGCCGAGATGCGCACCGACATCGGCTTTTCGCGCGGCCATGTCTCGCGCAACGCGCGGAAGACTTCGAGCGGATAGCGCAGGCGGTTCTCGACGGAGCCGCCATAGTCATCCGTGCGCCGGTTGGTCAGCGGCGAGAGGAAGCTCGCGAGCAGATAGCCATGGGCGCAATGGAGTTCGAGCATGTCGAAGCCGGCGCGCTCGCCCCGCTCGGCGGCCTGCACAAACTCCGCCTTGACGCGGTCCATGTCGGCGCGGGTCATCTCGCGCGGAATCTGGCTCTCCGGATAATAGGGCAAGGGTGAAGCCGAGAGGATCGGCCAGCCGCCCTGCTCCAGCGGCCGGTCCATGCCGTCCCACATCAGCTTCGTCGCCCCTTTTCGCCCGGCATGGCCGAGCTGGAGGCAGAATTTCGCCGACGAATTGGCATGCACGAAATCGACGATGCGCCGCCAGGCCGCTTCCTGCGCGTCAGTGTACAGCCCGGCGCAGCCCGGCGTGATGCGGGCGTCCGGGGCGACGCAGGTCATTTCGGTGACGATCAGCCCCGGACCGCCGATGGCGCGCGAGCCGTAATGCATCAGGTGCCAGTCGCCGGGCAGGCCGGCTTCAGCCGAGTACTGGCACATCGGCGAGAGCACCATCCGGTTCTCGACCTTCATCTCCCTGAGCCGGAACGGCTGAAAGGCCGGCGGCACCGGCGAGCCGTCCTTGCGCGTCTTCGCCTCCGAGCCGAGATCGTCGGCGACGAGCCTGTCGACCGCGGCGACGAAGCCGGGCGCGCGCAAAGCCAGGTTGTCATAGGTGATCGCCTTGGAACGCGTCATCAGGCCGAAGGCGAAGCGCAGCGGATCGAAGTCCCAGAAGCGCCTGAGCTGCTCGAACCAGACCAGCGAGACATCGGCCGCATGCTGCGTCTTCTCGACCTCCTCGCGCCGCGTCCGCTCGAACAGGGCCAGCGCCTCGTCGACCTGCAGCCCCGCCTTGTGGAAGGCTTTATGCAGCGCGATCGCATCCTCCATGGCGAGCTTGGTGCCCGAGCCGATCGAGAAATGCGCGGTCGCCTTGGCGTCGCCGATCAGCACGACGTTGTCGGCGACCCAGTTTGCGCAGCGGATCATCGGGAAATTGCGCCAGAGCGAGCGGTTGGTGACGAGCCCGTGGTCTTGCAGTTCCTCGGCGAAGATGCCTTCGAGGAACGCGGCGGACTCAGCTTCGCTCATCGCGCCGAGGCCGGCCTTGGCAAATGTCTCCGGATCGGTTTCCAGCACCCAGGTCGATCGGCCGGCTTCGTACTGGTAGCAATGGGCGATGAAGAGACCATACTCCGTCTCCTTGAAGAAGAATGTGAAGGCGTCGAACGGCCGGGTCGAGCCCATCCAGGTGAAGTGGTTGGGGCGCAGGTCAGTCTGCGGCCTGAACCGTTCGCGCCAGCCCTCGCGGATGCGGCTGTTGATGCCGTCGGCTGCGACGACGAGGTCGTACTCGGCCTTCAGGGCCTCGACATCAGGCGCCTCCTCGCTGAAACGCAGCGTGACGCCGAGTTCGCGGGCGCGGGCCTGCACCAGCAGCAGCAGCGAGCGCCGCGAGCAGCCGCAGAATCCGTTGCCGGAGACGCGGTGGACTGAGTCCTTGAAATGGACCTCGACATCGTCCCAATATGCGAAGTTATCGCGGATCGCGGCGTAGCTCGCCTCGTCGGCGGCCTTGAAGGTGTCGAGCGTCTGGTCGGAGAAGACGACGCCGAAGCCGAACGTGTCGTCGGCCTGGTTGCGTTCGAAGACCGTGACGTCGAGTGCCGGCCAGTCGCGCTTCATCAGGACCGCGAAATAGAGTCCGGCGGGCCCGCCGCCGACCACCGCGATGCGCATCTCGAACCTCCCGCCAAACCGTCACCGAATTATTTTAGGTCTGAAATAATTTTATCTCAAGTGGCGAGGGGTGGATTTGACGCCCCGAGCAAAGACGCCGCAGGACGCCCGAATTTGCGCGATTTCTCGGTTGTTTAAGCGATAGCCCCCATCTTGCCTGCAACGATCAAGACCGCTTGCCAAATGCTTTAGACCTAAAATATATTGCCGGCACCAGGGAGGCGAAGCGGCATGGTTCTGGCCGGGCGGCATGCGGTTGTAACGGGCGGCGGACGCGGTATCGGCCGCGCGGTCGCGGCCGCGTTGCGGAAAGCCGGCGCGCGGGTCAGCATCGTTGGCCGCGATGCCGGCGTGCTGGCGGAGGCGGTCGGCGACGGAGCGGCCGATGCAGCGGCCGCCTGCGACGTGCGCGATGAGACCGCGATGGCCGCCTGCCTTTCCGAACTCGCAGCAGCCCAGCCGTTCGACATCGTCGTCGCCAATGCCGGCGCGGTCGAGACCGGGCCGTTCCAGCGCAGCGACGCCGAGCGCTTCCGGCGCATGCACGAGATCAACCTGATCGGCACGATCAACGCCTTCCATCCGGCCCTGCCCGGCATGGTCGCGCGCAGCCATGGCCGGCTGATCGCCATCGCCTCGACCGCGGGCCATCGCGGCTATCCTTACGTCTCGGCCTATGTCGCCGCCAAGCATGCGGTCGTCGGGCTCGTGCGCTCGCTGGCGCTGGAGACGGCGAAAAGCGGCGTTACCGTCAACGCCATCTGCCCCGGCTATACGCAAACCGACATGGTCGCCGACAGCGTGGCGGCGATCACCGCCAAGACCGGCATATCCCCCGAGCAGGCGCTGGCCGAACTGGTCAAGGCCAATCCGCAAGGCAGGCTGATAGCGCCCGACGAGATCGCCCAGGCCGTGCTCCATCTGTGCGGTCCCAACAGCGGCTCGATCACCGGGCAGTCGCTGCTGATCAATGGCGGGGAGTTTTAGAGGATGGACACGCCCTCCCCCGCACTCGTCCTCGACCGCGAGACCAAGGCCAGCGAACGCCCCGGCGACCACAAGGACGAACTGCGGCTCTGGCTGCGGCTGCTGACCTGCTCGACCCTCATCGAGACCGAGATCCGCAACCGCCTGCGCGAAGAGTTCAGGACGACGCTGCCGCGCTTCGACCTGATGGCGCAACTCGAGAAATCCACCACCGGCATGACGGTCGGCGAGGTCTCGCAGCGGCTGATGGTGTCGAACGGCAACGTCACCGCCGTCGTCGCCGGCCTGCTCGCCGACGGGCTCGTCGACAAGCGCGCCGCGACGCAGGACCGGCGCGTGCAGGTTCTGACGCTGACGGCGCAGGGGCGGCGCGCCTTCAAGGCGATGGCCGAGCGCCATGAAGGCTGGATCGCGGAACTCTTCGCGGGGCTGAGCGGCGTCGACACCGTCCAGCTCTTTCGTCTGCTCGGCCAGACCAAGGCCTCGCTGCACTCAGCCATTTCGCAGCGCGCCGAAGACAGCCGTGGAGAGACGCCGTGAGCCTGCCGGTCCAGACCATCGCCAACCCGACCGCCCTGCCGCTTGCGGGCTTCACACCTGCGCATTTCGAGCTCTCCGTCTCGGCCAAGGTCGCGACCGTCACCCTGAACCGGCCTGAGAAAAAGAATCCGCTGACCTTCGCAAGTTACCGCGAAATCACGGATTTCTTTCTCGCCGCGCAGAAGGAGGAGGCCGTCAAGGCGATCGTGATCACCGGCGCAGGCGGCAATTTTTCGTCGGGCGGCGACGTCTTCGAGATCATCGGGCCGCTGGTCGCGATGGAAACGAAGGACCTGCTGAAATTCACCCGGATGACCGGCGACCTCGTCAAGGCGATCCGCGCCTGCCCGCAGCCGGTGATCGCCGCGATCGACGGCATCTGCGCCGGCGCGGGCGCGATCATGGCGATGGCGTCGGATCTGCGACTGGGCACGGCCGGAACGAAGATCGCCTTCCTGTTCAACCGCGTCGGGCTGGCCGGCTGCGACATGGGCGCCTGCGCGATGCTGCCGCGCATCGTCGGCCAGGGGCGCGCAGCCGAACTGCTTTACACCGGGCGCATCCTCAAGGGCGAGGAGGCCGAACGCTGGGGCTTTTTGAATCGGCTCTGCGAACCGGAGGCGGTGCTGAGCGAAGCGCAGGCGCTCGCCACTGAGCTCGCGGACGGGCCGACCTTCGCCAACGCCATGACCAAGCGCATGCTGGAGATGGAGTGGGCTATGTCGGTCGAGAGCGCGATCGAGGCCGAGGCAGTGGCGCAGGCGCTGTGCATGCATACCGAGGATTTCGCCCGCGCTTACCATGCCTTCGCAGCAAAGCAGAAACCGGTTTTCGAGGGCGACTGAGATGGCGGCCTCTCCTCCCCTCGGCCTTGCGATCCTCGGGGACACGCTCGCCTGGCCCTTCTTCGAGGAGCGCCATCGACGTTTCGCCGCCACGTTGACTGAATGGGCCGATGCGACCCTGATGGAGGGCGCCCATGACGATGTCGATCTCGCTTGCAAGGCTCGCGTCGCCGCGCTCGGTCAGGCCCAGTTTCTGCGCGCCGTCGTGCCCGCCGCCTATGGCGGCCTGAGCGAGCGGCTCGATGTCCGCACGCTCTGCCTCGCCCGCGAAATCCTCGCCGCCCGCGACGGGCTCGCCGATTTCGCCTTCGCCATGCAGGGTCTGGGGACAGGCTCGATCTCGATCGCAGGCTCCGAGGCGATGAAGGCGCGCATCCTGCCCGGCATCGGCGAGGGACGGCGGATCGCCGCCTTCGCGCTCTCGGAGAAGGAGGCTGGCTCCGACGTCGCCGCGATGGCCACCACCGCCGTGCCGGACGGCAACGACCATGTCCGCATCGACGGTGAAAAAAGCTGGATCTCGAATGGCGGCATCGCCGACCATTACGTCGTCTTCGCCCGCTCCGGCGAGGCGCCCGGCGCACGCGGAGTGTCCGCCTATCTGGTCGAGGCCGACAATCCGGGCCTGAGCATCACAGAGCGCATCGACGTGATCGCGCCGCATCCGCTGGCGACGCTGCGCTTCGATGCCTGCCGTATCCCGGCGGAGAACCGCATCGGCGGCGCAGGCGACGGTTTCAAGGTCGCGATGGCGACGCTCGACATTTTTCGCTCGACGGTTGGGGCTGCTGCGCTCGGCTTCGCGCGGCGGGCGCTGCATGAAAGCGTCGCGCACGCGAACGGCCGAAAGCTGTTCGGCGGCACGCTCGGCGACCTGCAGTTGTCGCAGGCCGCCATCGCCGACAGCGCAGCGGAAGTCGATGCGGCGGCGCTGCTGGTGTATCGGGCCGCCTGGACCAAGGACCGGGGCGCGGCGCGCGTCACCCGCGAGGCTGCGCTCGCCAAACTCGTCGCGACGGAGAACGCCCAGAAGGTCATCGACCGCGCAGTCCAGATGTTTGGCGGGCTCGGCGTCACCAGGGGCGTCAAGGTGGAGGAATTGTACCGGGAAATCAGGGCGCTGCGGATCTATGAGGGCGCCAGCGAAGTGCAGAAGGTCGTGATCGCACGCGACATGCTGAAGGCGCAGGCCACAGGCGTCGGAGGCTGACGATGACGGGTTTTCTGCGCTCGGGCCACTCCGACAGCTTTTCCCGCGACAACCTTCCCCCGAGCGAAAGCTGGCCTACGCTCGATCTCGCGGCGGCCGGCCTCGCCTATCCCGAGCGTCTCAATGTCGTCACAGAACTGCTCGACCGGCATGTCGCGGAGGCCCGTGGCGAGCGGACGGCCATCATCTCCGGCGAGTTGCGCTGGAGCTATGCCGATCTGGCTGACCGCGTGAACCGCATCGCCAATGTGCTGGTGCGCGATCTCGGCCTCGTCCCCGGCAACCGGGTGCTGCTGCGCTCCGCCAACACGCCGATGATGGTCGCGGCCTATCTCGCCGTGCTCAAGGCCGGCGGCGTTGCGGTGGCGACCATGCCGATGCTGCGGGCCGGTGAACTCACTTATCCGATACGCAAGGCGAAGATAGCGCTGGCGCTCTGCGACGCAGCGCTGGTCGCTGATCTCGTAGCGGCGCAGACACAGGCGCCCGAACTCGCCCGCATCGTCACCTGGGGCGGCGATGCGCCCGATAGCCTCGACCCCCTGATGCGTCAGCCCGGCTACGAGCGCTTCGACGCCGCCGACACCGCCGCAGACGATGTCTGCCTGATCGGCTTCACCTCCGGCACGACCGGCGAGCCCAAGGGCACGATGCATTTCCAGCGCGACCTGCTGGCGATCTGCGACTGCTATGGCGCGCGTGTCCTGAAGGCCGATCCCGACGAGCGCTTCATCGGCTCGCCGCCGCTCGCCTTCACCTTCGGGCTCGGCGGCCTCGTGCTGTTCCCGATGCGCATCGGCGCGGCCATGGTGCTGCCGGAGAAGACCGCGCCACCCGACCTGATCGACGCGATCGAGCGCTATCGCGCGACCGTCTGCTTCACCGCGCCGACAGCCTACCGCGCCATGCTCGACCGGCTCGACGGTCGCGATATCTCGTCATTGCGCATCTGCGTCTCGGCCGGCGAGGCTCTGCCGAAGCCGACCTTCGACGCCTGGCAAGCGAAGACGGGCCTGCCGCTGATGGACGGCATCGGCGCGACCGAGATGCTGCACATCTTCATCGCCGCCCCGCGCGAGGCGATCAGGCCGGGCGCGACCGGGCTGCCGGTGCCGGGCTACGAGGCGAAAATCGTCGGCGAGGACGGCCGCGAGGTGCCGGACGGAACGCCGGGCCGGCTCGCCGTGCGCGGCCCGACCGGCTGCCGCTATCTCGCCGATGCGCGGCAAGGCAAATATGTCCTCGATGGCTGGAACGTCACCGGCGACACCTATCTGCGCGATAGCGACGGCTATTTCTGGTATCAGGCCCGCTCCGACGACATGATCATCTCGTCGGGCTACAATATCGCCGGACCCGAAGTCGAGATCTGCCTGCTGACCCATCCTGCGGTGGCCGAATGCGGGGTCGTCGCCGCGCCCTGCCCCGAGCGCGGCAACATCGTGAAGGCCTATGTCGTGCTGCGCGAGGGCCATCATGGCGACGCCGTTCTGGTCAAGGCGTTGCAGGATCACGTCAAGGCGGCTATCGCGCCCTACAAATATCCCCGTGCCATCGCGTTCGTCTCCGCCTTGCCGAAGACGCCGACCGGCAAGCTGCAGCGTTTCGCGCTCCGCCAGATGGCGCAAGGCGAGAGCTGAGTTTCAGACGAGCCGGAACGGCCAAACCGAGGCGACGCGATGTCGAACGACCCTTTGTCCCGCGCCATCAATCCCGAAGGCTGGCCCATCCCGCGCGGTTACGCCAATGGCATGGTCGCGCAAGGCCGCGTGCTGGTCACCGGCGGGCTCGTCGGCTGGAACGCCGACGGCGTATTTCCGCAGGGCTTCCTGCCGCAACTCGGCCAGACCCTGTCCAACATCAAGGCGGTGGTCGAGGCCGGCGGCGGGCGCATCGAGGACATCGTCCGGCTGACCTGGTACGTCACCGATATCGACGCCTATCGCGCCAGCCTCAAGGAGATGGGCCCGGTCTACCGCGCGGTGATGGGCCGGCATTTCCCGGCCATGGCGGTGGTGCAGGTCGCGGGGCTGGTCGAGCGCGAGGCGCTGGTCGAGATCGAGGCGACGGCGGTGATCGCGGGCTGAGCGGTTGGTTCGGCAGCACGATTATGTATCGCGCTGTTTCCACTGTCGCCACAGATACATGACGCAACCAAATCGGCTTTGGCGCTTAAGCCTTTTGCCCGCGCCTGCCCGCGATGCTCTCCTCGCCGCCAGTCCGGCGGCGGCCATCTGGCCGGTTCAGGAGGGTTCACATCATGTCCAGCATCGGAGGGGTCGGCGGTTTTCGCCCGTCCTCGAATTTCAAGCCGCCGAGCTTTGAAAAACTCGACGGCAACAGCGACGGCGCGTTGAGCCTCGACGAGTTCAAGAGCGGCGGGCCGAAAGGCGTCGACGACAAGAAGGCCGAGGCGCTGTTCAAAAAGATCGACGGCGACGGCGACGGTTCGATCACGAAAACGGAATCGGATGCGTTCAAGGCCGAGGCCGAGAAGCAGCTTCAGTCCTTCCTGTTCAGCCTGCAGAGCGCCGGCAGCAAGGAGACGGAGGAGACCGACGAGGCGCAGGACATCTTCGACGTGCTGGACGCCAACTCGGACGGGACCATCGCCAAGGACGAGTTTCTCGCGGCGCTGTCGGAGCGGAGCGGGACATCCGCTTCGGACAAAAAAACCGATCTGCTCGACACGCTGTTCAAGGCGATCGACGGCGACAAGGACGGCGCGATCTCGCGCGAGGAGGACGAGAGCTTCCGCGCCCAGGCCGAGCAGCGCTTCAATCCCTCAGTGCGGTCGAGCCTCTCGCTGCAGGCGTCCGGCGCCTATGGCGCGGGCGCTCTGCTCGGAGAGGGCGATGCCAGCTCCGCCCTGTTTGGTCTCGCGCGCGCTGCCTGACCGCCATGCCCGGCCTCGTCGCCGGTCGGGAGGACGCCGGCCGGCGCTTTCAGCTCAGATGCCCGCGCCGTCCTGGAGTCGGTCGCGGTTCGGCGGACGCCAGAGCCTCGCATGCAATGCGCGGAACGAGGGACGTAGCGCGATGTCGCCGAGCGCCAGAGCGGCGGCGAGGCCGACCCGTCCGGTCACCGCGAGCGCAGCGCAGAACAGCCCGGCCGTGCTTGCCAGCCGCCAGCTCACGCCCTCCCACCAGCGCCGGCGATCAGGCGTGCCGGGTCGGCCGACGATGCGCAGCGCGACGCGTCCGATCCGCGCCGAGATGCCTTCATCCACCGGCAGACCTGTGACGGCCCCCTCGCCCGGTTCGACGAATCCGAACGCCACCGTCTCGTTGCTGATCTTGTCGATCAGGATAAAGCCGCCGAGTTCGCGGCTTTGGGCATAGGGCAAGGCGACCAGCGGCCGGTCGAGCCGCAGCGTCGCGAGCCCGATGCCGTTCATGCGCAGGCTCTGGGCCGGCACCGGCCGGAAGCCCTCGATGTCGATGCTGTGATGCAGCGCATCAAGCGTCGCGGTGGCTGTCTGCGTCGCGAGCTTGACGAGAAACTGGCCCCCCGCGACCAGCGCGCGCTCGGCCGTCCAGAGCAGGCGGGCGCGCAGCTCGCGGGTCGCCACGATCCCGCTGTCGGCGGAGACGATCACGTCTCCGCGCGAGACATCGACCTCGTCCGCGAGCGTCAGCGTCACTGCCTGCCCGGCCACGGCCTGCCGCGCCTCGCCGCCTGAACCGATCACCCGTGCGATAGTGCTGGCGCGGCCCGATGGCAGCGCGATGACGGCGTCGCCGATGCGGGCGCGCCCAGTCGCTGGCGTGCCGGCGTAGCCGCGAAAGTCGAGATCGGGCCGGTTGACCCATTGCACCGGCATGGCGAAGCCGGCGTCGTCGGGATGTTCGTCTTCGACCGCGAGCCTCTCCAGCAGCGGCAGCAGGGCTTCGCCGCCATACCACGGCATCCGGCCCGAGCGGTGGAGCACGTTCTCGCCGTCGCGGGCGCTGACCGGAACGAAGGCGATCGAGGCGAAGCCGAGCCCTGCGACCGCGGTGCGGTAGTCGGCCGCGATCGCATCGAACACGGCTTCGTCGTAGCCGACCAAATCCATCTTGTTGATCGCGACCACGATATGGCGCACGCCGACCAGCGAGACGATGAAAGAGTGCCGCCGCGTCTGCGGCAGCAGGCCTTTGCGCGCATCGATCAGGATGATGGCGAGATCGGCGGTCGAGGCCCCGGTCGCCATGTTGCGGGTATACTGCTCGTGACCGGGCGTATCGGCGACGATGAAGCTGCGCTTCTCCGTCGCAAAATAGCGGTAGGCGACGTCGATGGTGATGCCTTGCTCGCGCTCGGCGGACAGCCCGTCGACCAGCAGCGCGAAATCGGGCTGCGTCCCTTGCGTGCCGAATTTGCGCGAGTCTGCATCCAGCGTGGTGAGTTGATCGTCGAGGACCGCGCCGGCCTCGTAGAGCATGCGGCCGATCAGGGTCGACTTGCCGTCGTCGACCGAGCCGCAGGTGATGAAGCGCAGCAGCGAGGTCTTAGCCAGCGAACCGGACTGCGTGCTGTCATTGGCGGGAGTGGCAGTGGCGGCCGGCCTGGGGCGCCGGTCTTCGGCTAAGGCGCTCATGGGAGATAGGCCCGCATCAGAAATAGCCTTCCTGCTTCTTCTGCTCCATCGAGCCCGCGCCGTCATGGTCGATGACGCGGCCCTGGCGCTCCGACGAGCGCGAGGCCCGCATCTCGGCGATGATGTCGGTGAGGTTTTGCGCATCGCTCTCGACCGCCCCGGTCAGCGGATAGCAGCCGAGCGTGCGGAAGCGGACCATCTTCATCTCGACGACCTCGCCCGGCAATAATTCCATGCGCTCGTCGTCGCGCATGATCCAGGCGCCGTCGCGCCGCACGACCGGGCGCGGAGCGGCGAAATAGAGCGGCACGACAGGGATGTTCTCCAGCGCGATGTAGTCCCAGACGTCGCGCTCGGTCCAGTTCGAGAGCGGAAACACGCGAAAGCTCTCGCCCTTGTGCTTGCGCGTGTTGAATAATGCCCAGGGCTCCGGACGCTGGTTCTTCGGGTCCCAGCGATGCTGCGCCGAGCGCAGCGAGAAGACGCGCTCCTTGGCGCGGCTCTTCTCCTCGTCGCGTCGTGCGCCGCCAAAGGCCGCGTCGAAACCGTACAGATCGAGCGCCTGCTTCAACCCTTGCGTCTTCATCACATCGGTATGGATGCGCGAGCCAGAGGCGAAGGGCGAGATGCCGGCCTTCACGCCCTCCTGGTTGATATGGACGATCAGATCGAGCCCGAGCCGCGCCGCCGTCTCGTCGCGGAAGGCGATCATCTCGCGGAACTTCCAGGTCGTATCGACATGGAGCAGCGGAAACGGCGGCTTCGCCGGATAGAACGCCTTCATGGCGAGATGCAGCAGGACGGCCGAATCCTTGCCGATCGAATAGAGCAGCACCGGCCTGTCGCAGGTGGCGACGACCTCGCGGATGATGAAGATCGCCTCGGCCTCGAGTTTTTGCAGATGGCTGAGCTGGATCATGCCTGGGCCTCCGCCAACGCAGCGCGCCCGAGCCTGCCGTCGGCTCCCACATGCAGCCCGCATTCCTTCGCCGCGTCGTCCTCCCACCACCAGCGCCCGGCCCGCTCGGGCTCGCCGGGCTGGATCGCCCGCGTGCAGGGCTGGCAGCCGATCGAGACGAAGCCGCGCTCGTGCAGCGGATTGAGTGGAACCGCGTTGGCTTTAGCGAAGACGAGCGCGTCGTCGCGTGACCAGTCGAGCAGCGGATTGACCTTGACCAGCCCGCGCGCGGCATCATCCTCGGTGAGGGCCGTGCCGCCCCGCGCCGCCGACTGGTCGGCCCGCAGGCCGGTGATCCAGATGTCGGCGCCGGCCAGCGCACGTCCGAGCGGCTCGACCTTGCGGATGTCGCAGCAGCCTTTTCGCGCGTCGCGCGAGCCGTAAAAGCCGTTGATGCCGTTCTGGCGCACGAAGAGTTCAAGCGTCTCGTTGTGCGGATAGAACGGGCGGATGACGATGCCGTAGCGCGCTTCGGTCTCGGCCCAGAGGGCGTAGACCTCCGGAAACAACCTGCCCGTGTCGAACGTGACGAATTCGACCGGCAGCCCGGCCGCGACGAGCAGATGCGTCAGCACCTGATCCTCCAGCCCGAAGCTGGTGGTGAAGACGATGCGGCCCGGCGCGGCGCAGCGCAGCACTTCGAGGCGGCCGGCGGCATCCGTTCCGGCGAACGCCCGCAGGAGCGTGGCGGCGTCCGGCCGGGGCGCTTTGGCGGGCCGAATGGAAGCCGAAATCCCTGCGGCCATGATCGCCTCGAACGTTCGGTAAATCGAACGCTTCAGCTATATCTGAAGGCCTTGATGATCAATTCACAGCCGATAGCGTGGTTTTTCTTATTTCACCGGCGTTGGAGAACAACCTTCCAAATCGGCCCAAACGGCCGACTAGGAAGTCAGAAATCGCGCAGTCGTGCGTTTCAGACGCCCCGCGTAGCCCCTCCGTCGATCCTGATTTTCGCGCCAGTGACGTAGCTCGCCCGCTCGCTAGCGAGGAAGGCGACAACATCGGCGAATTCCTGCGCGGTGCCGTAGCGGCCGGCGGGAATGGTGGCGCGCGAGGCCTTGGCGGCTTCCTCGGGCGTGGTGCCGGTGCGGTCGGCTGCGGCCTTGTCGAGCTGATCGACGCGCTCGGTGTGGATGCGGCCGGGCAGCACGACGTTGACGGTCACGCCCTGGCTCGCGACTTCCGCCGAGAGCGTCTTCGACCAGCCGATCACGGCCGAGCGGATGCCGTTTGAAAGCGCCAGCCGCGGGATCGGCTGCTCGACGCCCGACGAGGCTATGGTGATGATGCGGCCAAAGCCGCGCTCGGTCATGCCGGGCAGCAGGCCCTGCGCCAGATGGAACAGGTTCGCCGCCATCGCCTCGAAATGCTTGAGCCAGTCGTCGCGCTTCGCCTCGCGCGCCTCGGCCGGCGGCGGGCCGCCGGAATTGCCGATCAGGATGTCGACGCCGCCGGCATCCTTCAGAACGCCGATAAGCGAGTCGACCGAGGCGAGGTCCGACAGGTCGAGGCTGGCGGCGAAGACGCGGCCCCGCGCCTCCTCCGGGAGGTCTGACACCCAGGCGTCGGTGGCGGCGACATTGCGGGCCGCCGCGATCACGGTCGCGCCCTCGCTCGCCAATGTGCGGGCGATGGCCGCGCCGAGCCCGCGGCTCGCGCCGAGGACCAGAGCGCGCTTGTTGTGAAGACCGAGATCCATGCCTGCTCCGTTGCGGCTCGACAGCGGCGAGCGCCGCGCGTCCCGCTGATAGCGGCTCGGCTTCGCCGAGGAAACGGTTTTTCGCCTTGGCGCGGGTCGGCGGCGCAGAATCCGGTCGCTCGTGGCGGGTGTCACCGCAGGAACAGTCGGGCTGGATCTGGCGCGCTACGGTTGGACATCGAACCGACGCAGCGACATCCGGCGGCCGGCGCCTGCTCATCCGTCCATCCCCGGAGCCGCATAACTGTCAAAGGGAAATCGCTATGCCGCATCAATGGAGCCGGAACCTCAACAATCTGACTTTGGACGCGTCGGCGACGCCCCTGACCAGGCGTTTCCAGACCTTCGTCATCGACCAGACCTCGATCTTCGCCTTTCGCGAGGAGACCTTCGGCAACCCCGCACCGGGAATGCCTATGGCAGCGGCCGCTCCGGCGGGGACCTGGAGCGCTGCGCGACCCTCAGGCCAGGCCAGGCGCGCGCGTCCGCTGCCACCTACACCCGGTGCGCGCAAGGTCGGCTTTACCGGCATCGTCGATCTCCCGAATGGTCATATCCACATCTGTCCACTGGCCGCCTCACGCGGCATGTCCAGCTATAGGGGCCTGAATCGGTACGGCCAGCGTGACCTCACGCCGATCGACCACTATTCTGGACAGGCTCTGGAGGCCGCTTTCGGCGCCGCTGGGGCCGCAAATCTCGCAGCCGGCATGGCCGCCAACCCGCAGGCAAGGTTTGCGTTGGGCCGGCCGAACGCGGCTGTCGGCACGCATCGAATCCCCGGCACACGTCCCAGCAGCCAGGATCCACGTGCCCGTACCTTCGACGCGAATGATCCAGCGCTTGGCTACTGGGACTCGGCCGGCCACCGGCAGCTGGTCCAGCGCCTGCGCCTGTGCCCGACTGATTGCGCTGGCTTCGCCATCGTGAAGAACGGCATCGGGCCAGGCCACCACGAACTGCTCTTCGTCTCGCGGCTTAACACCCTGCATTTCGGCGCGCGTGGCGTTTCGAACCAGATGAGCTTCGCCATCCTGCACAGTTTCGTGCAGAGCATACGCTGACAACCCAGTTGCTACGGTATACAGAAAGTGACCCTTGTTGCGCTGCAGCGACGATTTTATTTGACGAAATCCAGTCTGACGGCATTCTCTGTATACTTAACGGAGGATGACGCCATGGCCGACGCGCCCCGCTTCCCGATGAACGCGTGGTATGCCGCCGCCTGGGATGTCGAGATCAGGCGCGCCTTGTTCCCGCGCACCATCGCCGGCCGGCATATCGTGTTCTACCGCAAGGGCGACGGCGCGGTGGCGGCACTGGAGGATGCCTGCTGGCACCGGCTGGTGCCGCTCTCGCGCGGCCGGCTCGACGGAGACACCGTCATCTGCGGCTATCACGGCCTGGCCTATAACGCGCAGGGCCGCTGCACCTTCATGCCCTCGCAGGAAACGATCAACCCGTCGGCCTGCGTGCGCGCCTACCCCGTCGCAGAGAAGCATCGTTTCATCTGGGTCTGGCCGGGCGATCCGGCGCTCGCCGATCCTGCCCTGATCCCCGATCTACACTGGAACCAGGATCCCGACTGGGCCGGCGATGGCGGCACGATCCACGTCAAATGCGACTACCGGCTCGTGCTCGACAATCTGATGGACCTGACCCACGAGACCTATGTCCACGGCTCCAGCATCGGCAACAGCGCGGTCGCCGAAGCCCCGTTCGAGACCACCCATGGCGAGCGCACCGTCACGGTGACGCGCTGGATGGAGGGCATCGAGCCGCCGCCCTTCTGGGCAGCGCAACTCGGCAAGCCCGGTCCGGTCGACCGCTGGCAGATCATCCGCTTCGAGCAGCCCTGCACCATCGCGATCGATGTCGGCGTCGCGCCCGCCGGCACGGGCGCGCCGGGCGGCGACCGTTCGCAGGGCGTCAACGGCTATGTGCTGAACACGATCACGCCCGAAACCGACGGGACCTGCCATTACTTCTGGGCCTTCGCCCGCAATTACCGGCTCGCCGACCAGGCGCTGACCACGCAGTTGCGCGAGGGCGTCTCCAGCATCTTCAAGGAAGACGAAGAAATCCTGGAAGCGCAGCAGATCGCGATGGAGGCCAATCCGGGCCGCGTCTTCTACAACCTCAACATCGATTCAGGCTCGATGTGGGCGCGCCGGCTGATCGAGCGGGCGATCGCCGCCGAGGCCGCCCCGAGCCAGCTCCAGGCGGCGGAGTAGGCCATGTCGTTCACGTTAGACCGTGATGCCGACAAGAGCGGCTCGCAGACCGTCAAGGCGCAGCTCGCTCTGCGCGAACTGGTGCTGAGCGGCGCGGTCTCGTCCGGCGAGCGCCTGACCGAGCAGGGCATGGTCGAGCGGCTCGGCGTCTCGCGAACGCCGATCCGCGCCGCGCTCCTGCTGCTGGCAGAGGAAGGCCTGCTCGAGCCGCTGCCGAATGGCGGGTTTTCGGCGCGCGCCTTCAGCGAGCGCGAGGTGCTGGATTCGATCGAGATGCGCGGCACGCTGGAGGGTCTGGCGGCGCGGCTCGCAGCCGAGCGCGGACCCAGTCCCCATGCGCTCGAACAGATCAGGCTTGGGCTCGACCGGATCGACGCCGTCGTCGAGCAGGCGACGACCTCGCTCGCCGCCTTCTCGGCCTATGTCGATCTCAACGCCGCATTCCACCGCCAGGTCATCGCGCTGGCCGGCAGCGGCACGCTGGAGCGGCAGATCGAGCGGGTGATGACCCTGCCATTCGCCTCGCCCAGCGCTTTCGTGATGGCGCAGGCCGACATGCCCGGAGCCGGCACCGTGCTGATCGTGGCGCAGGACCAGCATCGCTGCATCCTGGAAGCGCTCGCGGCGCATGAGGGCGCGCGCGCCGAACAGGTGATGCGCGAGCATTCGCGGCTGGCCGGCCGCAATCTCAGCCGGGCCCTGCGTCACCGCGAGGCGCTGGCGCTGGTGCCGGGCGCGGCGCTGATCCGCACCTTGCTCGACGTCTGAGTGGCGGGACCGATGCGCTTCGCGACGATCTGGGGAGAGGCGGAGATCACGGCGGTGACCGACGTCGCCGAGGGCATCCGCGAAATCGCGCTCGCCCCGCTCGGCCGACCCGTCGCGCGTTTCCGCCCCGGCGCGCATCTCGATGTCGCGCTCGTCATCGGCGAGCGGCCCGACACCCGCTCCTATTCGCTGGTCGGCCGGCCGGGCGAGCCCTGCTACCGCATCGCGGTCAAGCGCCGGGCCGATAGTCGCGGCGGCTCGCAGGCGATGTGGCGCAAGCAGCCCGGTGCTAGGTTGAGCATCTCCGAGCCGATCGACAGCTTCTCGGTCGAGCCTGGCCGGAGCGCCTATTTGCTGGTCGCCGGCGGCATCGGCATCACGCCGCTGGTGGGCATGGCCGAGGAGCTTGTCGCGCGCGGCGCGGATGTCCGCCTGCTGCATGCTGTCCGCCATCCGCAGGAGGCCGCCTATGTCGAGCGGCTGAGCGCCTGCCTCGGCGCGCGCTACCGGCTCCACGCCTCGGTGCAGGGCGAGCGCCTCGATCTGGCGGAGGCCTTCGCCGCACTTGCGCCCGGCGGACTTGCAGCGATCTGCGGGCCGATGCCGATGCTGGACGCCGCCAGACGGATATGGGCGGCGCAAGGCCGCCCCGCCGCCGATCTGCGCTGGGAGACTTTCGGCTCCAGCGGCAATCTCTCGACCGAACCCTTTTTGGTGAAACTGCCGCGCTTCGGCCGCGAGATCGCAGTGCCGGCCTCGCGCAGTCTTCTGGAAGCGCTCGAAGAGGCCGGGCTCGACGTGATCTCGGATTGCCGGCGCGGCGAATGCGGGCTCTGCGCGGTCGATGTCCTGGCCTGCGACGGCGAGATCGACCATCGCGACGTGTTCTTCAGCGCGCATCAGAAGGGGGAGAACCGCAAGCTCTGCGCCTGCGTCTCGCGGGCGCATGGCACGCTGACCATCGACACCGCCTATCGACCCGATTGACAGCAAAGGTCGCACAGCGAAAACTGTGCGAATTCAGAATAATAGTGCGATAATCGCACATTTTGGGAGGTTACCATGACGAAAACGACAAAAGCGATTTCGCGCCGCACCGCACTCGCCTTCGGCAGCTCGGCGCTGGCGCTTGGCCTCGCAGGAATGCCCGCGCAGGCGCAGCAGGTGGTCAAGGTCGGGCTGATCCTGCCGATGACCGGACCCTTCGCCTCGACCGGCCGGCAGATCGAGGCCGCCGCCAAGCTCTACATGGCCCAGAAGGGCGCCAGCGTCGCCGGCAAGACGCTCGAGCTCGTGGTCAAGGACGACACCGGCACGCCTGACGTGACCCGCCGCATCGCCCAGGAGCTGATCCTCAACGACAAGGTCAGCGTCATCGCCGGCTTCGGCCTGACGCCGCTCGCCATGTCGACCGCGCCGATCGCGACTCAGGCCAAGGTGCCGATGGTGGTGATGGCGGCGGGAACCTCGATCATCACCGACGCCTCGCCCTTCATCGCCCGGACGAGCTTCACGCAAGCGCAGTCGGCCGCGACCATGGGCAACTGGGCGGCGAAGAACGGCGTCAAGAAGGTCGTGAGCCTCGTCTCCGACTATGCGCCCGGCCATGACAGCGAAAAGTTCTTCGCCGAGGCCTTCAAGGCCGATGGCGGCGAGGTCGTCCAGTCGCTGCGGGTGCCGCTGCAGAACCCCGATTTCGCGCCGTTTCTCCAGCGCGTGAAGGACGTTGCCCCCGACGCGCTCTTCGTCTTCGTGCCGTCTGGCGTCGGCGCGGTGCTGATGAAGCAGTTCATCGAGCGCGGGCTCGACAAATCCGGCATCAGGCTGATCGGACCCGGCGACATCACCGATGACGACGTGCTCAACGGGTTCGGCGATGCAGCCGTCGGCACGATCACAGCGCATCTCTATTCGGCCGCCCATCCGAGCGCGCTGAACAAGGCCTATGTCGAGGCCTTCAAAAAGGCCAACAACAACATGCGCCCGAACTTCATGTCTGTTGGCGGCTATGACGGCATGCACCTGATCTACGAGGCGCTGAAGAAGACGAATGGCGCGACCGACGGCGCCGGCCTCGTCGAGGCGATGAAGGGCATGGCCTGGGAGAGCCCGCGCGGGCCGATCTCGATCGACGCCGCGACCCGCGAAATCGTCCAGAACATCTATATCCGCAAGGTCGAGAAGGTCGACGGCGAACTCTACAATGTCGAGTTCGCGACCGTCGAGAACGTCAAGGATCCGGTGAAGGCCGGCCGCAAGTAGCGGCCCGCTTCGGATTCAACGACCCCGATCGAAGCCGGGCCGCCGGCTTCGATCGGGATCTCCTCTCCTCGCCTCGCCTACGGGACCTCGCCCCTCATGGCCACCATCCTGTTCGACGGGATCGCCTACGGCATGCTGCTGTTCGTGCTGGCCTGCGGCCTGTCGATCACGCTCGGCCTGATGAACTTCGTCAACCTGGCCCACGGCGCCTTCGCCATGGCGGGCGGCTACGCAACCGTCATTCTCGTCAACCGGCTCGGCGTGCCGTTCCTGGCGGCGCTGCCGCTGGCGTTTCTCGCCAGCGCGGCGCTGGGGCTCCTGCTCGAACGCACCCTCTACAGCCGGATGTATGGCCGCGAGCATCTCGACCAGGTGCTGTTCTCGATCGGCCTCGTCTTCATGTCGATCGCGGCGATGGACTACATGATGGGCTCGCAGCAGCAGTTCCTGCGGCTGCCGGAGTATCTGAAGGGCCAGATCCAGGTTTTTGGCGTCGGCATCGGCCGCTATCGGCTTATGATCATGGCGATCTGCGGCCTGCTGGCGCTGGCGCTGCAATGGGTGCTGGCCTCGACGCGCTTCGGCAGCCAGCTGCGCGCCGCCGTCGACGATGGCCGTGTCGCGCGGGGTCTCGGCATTCCGGTGACGACCGTCTTCGCCGTGACCTTCGCGGTCGGCTCGGGGCTGGCCGGGCTGGGCGGCGCGCTCGCCACCGAGATCGTCGGGCTAGACCCGACGTTTCCGCTCAAGTTCATGCTCTACTTCCTGATCGTGGTCACAGTCGGCGGCACGTCGAGCCTGACCGGGCCTTTGCTGGCGGCGCTGCTGCTCGGCGTCGCCGACGTGATGGGCAAATATCTCGTGCCGCAGTTCGGCGCCTTCATCATCTACGTGACGATGATCACGGTGCTGATGCTGCGCCCGCACGGACTGTTCGCGAGGGGCCGCTGATGAACGCGCCCGTCAAGCCGGATGTGATCCAGAACGGCGCCAGCCTCTCGCCTGCCGAGTTCCTGCGCCGGAAAGCGGCCTGGCGCTGGCCGGAATTCCTGTTTTGGGGCAGCGCCTTCGCGCTGATTCTTCTGTTGCCGAACCGCCATCTCCTGCTCAACGAGATCGCGATCCTCGGGTTGTTTGCGCTCTCGCTCGACCTGATCCTCGGCTATGCCGGCATCGTCTCCCTCGGGCACGCCGCCTTCTTCGGCGTCGGGGCCTATGCGGCCGGCCTGCTCGCCAAGAACGGCATTTCGGAACCTGTGACCGGGCTGCTGCTGTCCGGCGCAATCGCGGGCACCGTCGGATTTCTCGCGAGCTTCATGATCCTGCGCGGTACCGATCTGACCCGGCTGATGGTGACGCTCGGCGTCGCGCTGATCATCCACGAACTCGCCAACCGGCTCGACTGGATCACCGGCGGTGCGGACGGGCTCCTGGGCATTTCGCTGGGGCCGATCCTCGGGCGCTTCGAATTCGATTTCACCGGCACGACGGCCTACAGCTACAGCCTGACCGTCACCTTCCTGCTGTTCCTGCTGGCGCGCCGGCTGGTGCATTCGCCCTTCGGCCTCTCGCTCAAGGCGCTGAAGGAGAACCCGCTGCGGGCCGCGACCATCGGCATCGCGCCGGCCCGCCGCATCGTCGCGATCTACACGGTCGCGGCGATCTATGCCGGGATGGCCGGCGCTCTCCTGACCCAGACGACGCAATTCGTCTCGCTGGAGGTGCTCGACTTCGCCCGCTCGGCCGACACGCTGCTCGTGCTCGTCATCGGCGGCTCGGGCTATCTCTATGGCGGGCTGATCGGCGCGATCGCGTTCAAGCTGATGAAGGACACGCTGTCGGCGATTACGCCGGCCTACTGGATCTTCTGGATGGGCGCGATCCTGGTGATCCTCGTGCTGATTGGCCGCGATCGGCTGATCGAACAGCTCGCCCGCCCCTTCGTGCCGCTGCTGCGCGCGCTCGGAGTGCGCAGGCCAGAAGAGCGCAAATCATGAGCGCTGCACTCCAGACCACTGCGCTGAGCAAATCCTTCGGCGGCTTCAAGGCCAACACCGACGTGTCGCTGACTGTCCGGCCCGGTGCGCGCCACGCGCTCATCGGCCCCAACGGCGCAGGCAAGACGACCTTCATCAATCTGCTGACCGGCGTGCTGCCCGTCACCTCGGGCTCGATCGCGCTGCATGGCGAGGACGTCACGAGCCTCAGCCAGCAGGCACGGGTCCGGCGCGGTATGGCGCGGACCTACCAGATCAACCAGCTCTTCATGGAGCTGACGCCGATCGAGGCGATCAGCCTCGCAATCGCCGAACGTCAGGGCTCCGGCGCGCGCTGGTGGAATCGCGTCGGCCGGGATTCCGGCGTGATCGACGAGGCCGAGGCGCTGCTCGCGCGGATGAAGCTCGGCGAGCTGATGACGCGGCGAACGCGGACCCTGCCCTATGGCAAGCAGCGCCTGCTCGAACTCGCGCTCGGCATGGCGTGCAAGCCGAAACTCCTGCTGCTCGACGAGCCGGCCGCCGGCGTGCCCGAGGACGAGCGGCACGACGTGCTCGACGCGGTCGCAGCCCTGCCCGACGACGTCACCGTGCTCCTGATCGAGCACGACATGGAGCTGGTCTTCTCCTTCGCCGACCGCATCTCGGTGCTGGTGCAGGGGCAGCTCTTCGCCGAGGGCGCGGTCGACGAGATCGCGACCGACCCGCGCGTGAAAGCCGTCTATCTCGGGGAGGACGCGCATGTCTGACCTGTTGGAGATCGAGGGGCTTGTGGCCGGCTATCGCGACGCCGTCGTCATCAACGAGCTGTCGCTGTCGCTCGCTCAGGGCCAGGCGCTGGCTCTGCTCGGACGCAACGGCGTCGGCAAGACCACGCTGATCGACACGATCATGGGGCTGACGCGCCATGTCGCGGGCGTGATCCGGTTCGACGGGGCCGATATCACGCGGCTTCCGCCCGAAAAGCGCGCGGCGGCGGGCATTGGCTGGGTTCCGCAGGAGCGCAACATTTTTCGCTCTCTCAGCGTCGAGGAAAACCTCACCGCCGTGCAGCGCGGCACGGGCTGGAGCGTGGCGCGCGCCTACGAGCTGTTTCCGCGGCTGGCCGAACGGCGGCGCAATCTCGGCAACCAGCTCTCGGGCGGCGAGCAGCAGATGCTGGCCGTCGCCCGCGCGCTGATGCTCGACCCGAAGTTGCTGCTGCTCGACGAACCGCTTGAGGGGCTTGCCCCCATCATCGTCGATGAGCTGCTGGCGGCGATCGCCAGACTCAATCGCGAGGCCGGCCTCACCACCATCCTGGTCGAGCAGAAAGCGCGAAAGATCCTGCCCTTCACCGACCGCGCCATCATCCTGGAGCGTGGCGCGATCGTGCATGTGGCTGATTCCGCAGCTCTGCTGGCGGACGAGGCGGCGATGGCGGCCCATCTGGCTGTCGCCGAACGACCAGCACGCGTCCGGCGCGGACGACCCTCGACCCATCACGCATGAACACGCCGAAAACCGAAGCAGGGATACCGATCATGATGACCACAAAGCCCCCCTTCCGCGCCGACATGGTCGGCAGCCTGCTGCGCTCGCAGGCCGTCTCCGACGCCCGCGCAAAACGCGCCAAAGGCGAGATCGACGCCGCCGCGCTGAAGGCGGTCGAGGATGCGGAAATCCGCAAGCTGATCGCGAAGCAGGAGGCGGTCGGCCTAAAGGGCATCACGGACGGCGAATTCCGCCGTGCCTACTGGCATTTCGACTTCATGGAGGAACTGGACGGGATCGACGCGATCACCGCCGATTCCGGCATGAATTTCCAGGGCGGCGTGACGATCTCGAAATCGCTGCGCATCACCGGAAAGGTCGGCTTCTCCGGCCATCCGATGATCGAGCACTTCACCTTCCTGCGCGACAACGTCCAGCCGGGCTCGACGCCGAAGATGACCATTCCCGGCCCGAGCATGCTGCATTACCGGGGCGGCCGGAAGATGATCAACATGGGCGTCTATCCGGAGATGGAGGCGTTCTATGCCGATGTCGGAGGGGCCTACAACAAGGCGGTCCATGCCTTCTACGACGCAGGCTGCCGCTATCTCCAGCTCGACGACATCTCGTTTGCCTATCTCTGCGACCCCGAGCAGCGCGAGATGCTGCGTGCCCGCGGCGACGATCCGGCCCGCCAGCCCGAGATCTATGCCGGCATGGTGCGCGAGGCGCTGAAGGACAAGCCGGCCGATCTCGCCATCACCATGCATCTCTGCCGCGGCAATTTCCGATCGACCTTCATCGCGTCGGGCGGCTACGAACCGGTCGCCGAGGTGCTGTTCAATTCCATGCCGGTCGACGGCTACTTCATGGAGTGGGACAATGACCGCTCGGGCGGCTTCGAGCCCCTGCGCTTCCTGCCCAAGGGCAAGCATGTCGTGCTCGGCCTCGTCACCTCCAAGACCGGCACGATCGAGAGCAAAGACGATCTCAAGCGCCGCATCGACGAAGCGTCGAAATTCGTCCCGCTCGAACAGCTCTGCCTGTCGCCACAATGCGGCTTCGCCTCGACCGAGGAAGGCAATACGCTGGCCGAGGACGAACAGTGGAAGAAGCTCGAACTGATCGTCGAGACCGCGCGCGAGGTCTGGGGCTGAGCAGCGCCGGCGCCGAATCCGGCCTGCCAAATCCAGCGCCGCCGCCGTGCCCGGCACGATGGCGGCGCTGTCGTGTTAAGGTAAACGCCATATGAATGGGCGTTTTGGCTGGAAAAGCGTCAAATGCGAACGATCGTTCGCATCGCATTCGCCCAGGTTTGCACATGGCGCGCAGGGCTTTGCTAAAGAGGCTGAGGTTTACCAATGGTGAAGTCAGGTTGCGCGCCCCGTCTCGTTTCGTAACGCAGGCAGGCCTCGGAACCGGGTTTTGGCGGGTGGACCGGCATTCCGGCTGCTGACGCCGGAGCCCGAAGGACCACGCCTTTGCCCAGCGCCCGTCGCCAGCAGGCCCGCCCGACGACAGGAGTGGCACGCGCCAAGCGTGCGCTGCCGACACTTGCGCTTCTGCGGCGCCATCCCGACGCCCCTGCCCGCGCCCCCGGCGCGACGGTCTGGGCCTTGCGGAACCGCTGCCTCGTCGGACAGGCGATGGCGCTGGCGCTCTGGAATGCGCCGGCCTTCGCCCAGAACGTCATCACCACGGACGGCCGGACCCAGACCGCAATCGCGGTCGAGGGCGCCACCACCACGATCACGACAAGGACGATCGCCGGAGGCGCCGGCTACAACTCGTTCAATCGCTTCGAACAGGGCGCGGGCTCGACCGTCAACATGCACCTGCCGCAGAACACCGGCGCGCTGGTCAACATCGTCCGCAGCGGCCCGGTCGTCGTCAACGGCATCCTGAATTCCTACAAGAACGGCTCCATCGGCGGGCACGTCTACTTCTCGGATTCTTCCGGCTTCACCGTCGGCCCGTCCGGCGTGATCAACACCGGCCGGCTGACGGTCAACACACCGACGCGCGAGTTCCTCGAGGGCGTGATCAGCCCCGGCGGCGTGGTCAACGAGACGCTTGCCGCGCGGCTTCGCGCCAATGACGTGCCGATCTCGCCGGATGGCCACATTACGGTCGAGGGCCGCATCAACGCCAAGCGCGGCGTCACGCTGCACGGTCATTCGGTCAGCGTCAGCGGCCAGATCACCGCCAACGCCGCACCTGTCGATGTCGGCGAGCGCAGGCGGCGGCACCAGACCGCGTTCGCGGCCAGCGTCAATACCTCGGGCGTCCGCCATGGCGGTGCGATGGTGGCGCGCAAGGGCGGCGGCATCGAGATCGTCGCGGCCGGCACGGCGCGCATCTCCGGCACGCTCAGCGCAAACGCATCGGGACGGCGCTCGGCCGGCACGATCACCCTGCGCTCGGGCAAGGGCACGACGATCGCCGCGACCGCGACGCTGAGCGCGACGGGAGCGGCGCCTTCCGCCCGGACGGGCGTCGCGAGCGCAGGCCCCGCTCCGGCGGTCAACACCGGCGACGGCGGCAAGATCTCGATCACCTCGGATGCCGCCATCTCGATCGCGCGCGGAGCGCGTTTCGACGCCAGCGCGGCGCAAGGCGTCGCCGGCAAGGGCGGCGAGATCATCGTTTTTGCAGGCACGAATCTCGATGCAGCCGGCGGCTCGGTGTATCAGGCCAAGGGCGGACTGAGCGGCGACGGCGGATTCATCGAGCTCAGCGCGAAGGACACCGTCAGGCTGGGCGCGGTCGAGATCGACCTGTCGGCGCGCACGGGCAAGGCAGGTACCTTCCTGATCGATCCCGCCGACATCGTCATCACCGGGTCGAGCGATCTCTCGGTCGGCTCGACGGGAACCGCCAACATCTTCAGCCAGGGCGCCAATGTCCGGCTCGAGGCGACGAGCAGCATCACGATCGCCGCCGACGGCACCGTCGACAGCCGCCAGTTCAACCGCAACGCCAATAATGGCGAGCTGTCGGCGGCTAATCCGTCGACCGGAGATTCGGGCTCTATCACGCTCAAGGCCCCGCGCATCACCGTCTATGGTACGGTGCTTGCCGGCGTTAGCGCAGGCAGCGGCTTCACGGCCGGAAACGTCACGCTCGACGCAACGACATCCGACATCCGCATCGCCGGGATGGCGACCGCGACCTCGACCATCGACATCCACGGCAAGGTCACCGGCCACAATGTCGAGTTGAAGGTCGACGCCACCGCCGTCGCCTCCTATGCCGACGCCTCGCTCGGCTCGCTCGGGGCGCTGGCGGCGCAGAGCGTCGGCGGCATCCTCTTCGGCCTGAATGGCGGCTATGTCGGTAGCCGTGTGCTCAGCCGCATCAACGTCGTCGACGGCGCGACGGTCGAGGCCTCGGGAGACCTCACCATCTCCGCCAAGGCGCGCCAGGAAGCGACGATGCCGGCCGTCACGCTGAGCGGCGGCAATCCGTTCGCGGCGGCGGTCTCGATCGGCGAAATCTTCGGCACGGTCACCGCCAATGTCGCGTCAGGCGCGACGATCACCGTCGGGCGCGACCTCACGGTCAACGCCGAAAACGACGTCAAGCTCGCGGTTTCGGCGATCTCGCTCTCCGTCGGCACCGGCCTCGTCTCCGCGACCATGGCCTATGGCTTCGTCGATGTGACGACCGCGGCCAAGGTCCATTCCGGCGCGACCGTCACCGCCGGGAGCGCAGCCGGCACCGGCTCGGTCAGCGTCACCGCCAAGAACACCAACTCCTTCTCGACCTCCTCGACGGCGGTCGCGGCCTCGGGCGGCGTCGCCAGCATCTCGGTCGCCTATTCGGACTACAAGGCGGAGGCCGACGCGCTGCTTGGCGTCTCGCTCGGCACCAGCGCCAACAAGGTCCAGCATGTCGGCGTCCAGGCCCTCTCGGACACGGTCAAGAACGCCACCAGCTCCAGCTCGACCACGGGCGACAACGTGCTGTTCAACGCCGGGCCAAGCGGCACGACCGTCTCCACCCTGTTGAGCCAGTTGCTCGGAAGCCTGTCGAACGCATCCTCCGGCGTGCCGATCAAGGTCGGCAGCGCCGTCACCATCGCCAACAGCAATCTCAGCGCCAGCGCCGCCATCGCCGCCGATCCGGGCGACACGGCTCCGACGATCCACGCCTCGGGCAACGTCGTCGTGGCGAGCCGGCAGCGCGACTTCGGCGTCCGCCTGCTCGCCGACTCCTCGACCAACTCAAACTCGAAGGATCCGACCGGGTCCAACCCCGAGGCGCAGGTCTCGCTCTCCTTCGGCATCGCAGTCGGCAACTACACCCATAACTCGACCGCCTCGATCGGCTCGGGCGTGAGGATCAACGCAAACCGGATCGGCGTCGCGGGCCTCAGCGAAAACCCGATCTCCAACACCTGGACCAACTGGTCCGGGCTCGGCGAGGTCTTCTCGCACCTCAACGGCAATCTCGGCATCGTCAACAACATCCTGACGAGTTATGCCAACGCCTCCTCGTCATCGACCGATCTGGGCCTTGCCGGCGCGGTCGGCTATTTCCGCGTCAGCAACGACACCTCGGCCTATGTCGCCAGCGGCGCGACGCTGAACCAGACCTCGGGCATCGGGGCCTGGACGACCACGCTGGCCGCCAACTATCTCCAGAACTGGAGCCAGGGCGTCAGCATCGTCGCCGACACCGACCAGCACTCGATCGATGTCGGCGGCAATTTCGGCTTCACCGGCGGCGTCAACGGCGGCACCGGCTCGGCGGCGGGCGGCTCGCTGCTCGATATCGGCCGCAGCAGCCGCACCGTCGCCGCCGTGGCGGCGGGCGCGATCATCACCGCGACAGACCTGTCGGTGACCGCCGACACCTCCGACAAGATGTTCGTGATCGCGACGACGTCGGGCCGATCGGCCGGCACGATCGCGCTCAACGGCATGGTCTCGCTGTCGAGCATCCAGAACCAGACGCTGGCCTCGATCAGCAACAAGGCGACCGTCACCGCCAACACCGTCACAGTGAAGGCCGACCAGTTCGTCTCGGTCTTCGCGCTCAGCGGCGCGCTGGTGCTCGGCGGCGGCAACGGCATCGGCATCTCGCTCGCGGTGATGGACGCGGGCTCGCTTACGCGCGCCTATGTCGGCGACAATTCCGACGACCTGTCAGACGGCCGGCTCGCGGGCGTCGCGCCGCAGGGGCTGATCACCACCAGCGCGATCACGGTCGAGGCTTCGACGACCGGGCGCGTCACGGCTGCGTCTGTCGCTGCCGCCGCCGCCGACGGCGCGGTCGCCATCACCCTTCCGCCCGGGACCAGCAAGGTCGTCCGCGACATGGCCGCCGCCTTCGCCAAGACGTCGAGCAGCGGGCCGAGCCTGTCGGCCGCCGGCACTGCCGCCGTCGCGCTGACGACGATGGGCACTTCGGCCTGGATCGACGGGGCGCGGCTGCAGAACAAGGACAATGCCGGGCTGACGACCTCGGTCAGGGCGCTGAACTCGACCATCATCGAGGTCGGCTCCGGCGCGGCCGCCGCCAACCTCGCCGGCACCTCGGGCGCCAGCGGCGCGATCGCCGGCGCGGTCGCGATCGGCGTCCTCGACAACAGCACCGATTCCCGCATCTCCGGCGCGACCCTGACCGGTGCCTACGACACCTCGGTCCAGGCGATCGCCGGCGGCCGGGCGACGATCGTCGGCGTCGGCCTCGCCGTCTCGGCCGGCGGCAACGGCGCGGCGGCGATCTCGGCGGCGGTCGGGCTCGTCACCAACCGCGTCAACGCCTCGATCGCCAATTCCGCCATCACTGCGTCCACCACCACCTCGGTCTCGAAGGTCGCAAGCGTCAACGCCTACCAGACCACCGATATCGGCATCGGCGGCGGCGCGGCCTATGGCGGCGCGCAATCGGGCGTCGGCCTGTCGCTGACCTATGCCAGCATCCTCGATCCCAGCGGAGAGGACGCGGTCAGCGCGACCATCCGCAATTCCAGCCTCGTCAATCTCAACGGCCTGAATGTGGTGGCCTCGAACCGCAGCCGCATCGTCTCGGGCGCGGTCAGCGCCGGGCTGGGCGGCAACGGCCTGTCGGGCGCCTTCGTGTTCAACAGGGTGAAGCCGACGACGCGCGCCGAGATCGCCGGAACGGCCGGCGCGGCCCCGACCATCACGGTCGGCGGCGATGTCGTCGTCGCGGCCGACGGCAGCCGCGAGACGGCCTTCGACGCCATCATCGCCGGCCGCCAGACCTTCTCTCAGGCCGACACGACCCAGGTCGATTTCAGCGGCTCGGTCGCCAATGGCGGCGACGCCAACCCGACCGGCGCGGCGATCGTCGCGATCACCGGCGCGGTTCAGGTCGGGCGCAACAATGTCGGCATCTCCTTCCTCAGCAACGAGGTGGCGCAGGGCCATATCGCGACGCTCGACAACGTCATCCTGACCGCGACGGGCGACCTGTCGGTCAGGGCGCAGGACGGGGCGAGCATCACCGGCGTCGCCGTCGGCCTCGGCGGCGCGACCGGCCAGTTCGCCGGCGTCGCCTCGGTGGCGCTGCAGTCGATCGACAATGTCGTGCGCGCCGGCATCACCGGCACGAGCACGATCGTCACGGCCCGCGACATCCTTCTGAACGGCAGCGCGACCTCGAATGTGCGCGGCTCCGCCGGCTCGCTGGGCCTCGGTTTCGGGCAAGCGGCAGTCGGTCTCTCGGTCGTCGAGAACAACATCGCCAACACCGTAAGCTCGACGGTCGAGGACGCGCGTCTGCGCTCCTCGCGCGATATCGTTGTGCAGAGCCGCTCGGCCGGCACGATCTCGACGCTCTCGATCGGCATCGCGATCTCGCGCAATGTCGGCCTAGCCGGCTCCGTCGCCAACAGCAGCGTCGCGACCGAGGTCGCGGCCACCGTGAAGCGCGCAGACATCATCGCCGACAATAATCTCGGCGTGATCGCGACCAACAAGGACGGCATCGCGGTCTCGGCCGGCGCGCTCGGCGCGGCGGGCGGCTCGCCCAGCATTGCCGGCGGCCTCTCCATCGTCTCCAACAGCGTCGGCGGCAGCACGATCGCCTCGATCGGCGAGAACAGCGCGATCGACGCCCGCGTCAACGGGACCGGCTCGCTCAGCATCAGCAGCGGCGCGCTCGTCAGCCCGCCGAGCCTGACGACGCCGACCGGCCCGTCGACCACCCTGCCCGATCTGGCGATGGCGCAGCGCAATGTGCGCGGCCTCGTCGTGGTCGCGACCTCGCAGCAATCCGTGATGGCCAACGCCGTGACGGCGGGCGTCGCGGTCTACCCGATCAGCGGCGCGGTCGGCTATGTCACGATCCGCAACGACCTCGGCGGCACGACCTCGGCGAGCGTCGACCAGAGCCTGGTCGATACGCGGCTCGCGGGCGGCCATAATCCCAGCGCGATCGTGATCGACGCGGCGAGCCACTCCTATGCCGGCAGCTACATCGTCGTCGGCGCGATTGGCGGCGTCGCCGGCGCGGGCGCCGACGCCAACACCACGATGAAGCGCCGCACCAGCGCTGCGCTGACCAATTCCACCACCGGCACGATCGCGACCAGCCAGGGCGGGCTCGGCGGCGTCGGCGCGGTCCAGGTCGCAGCCGCCTCCTCGCAGCTCTCGACCGGCCAGAGCATCGGCTTCACCTTCGGCCTCAACGGCGCGGCGGCGACGGGGCTGGTCAATAATTTCGAGGCGGTGACGACGGCGAGCCTCGACCAGGGCCTGCTCAACGCGGCCTCGCTCACGGTCAAGGCCGAGAGCAGCAACGGCTTCCACGGCACGGCCGGCGTCGGCTCCGGCGCGGCAGGCGCGGCGCTCGGCAGCGCCTTCGTCGTCGGGCGCAGCAAAACCACGACGCTGGCCACGATCGGCGGCGGCGCGAACGTCACCACGCTGAACATCTTCGGCACGCTGAACGTGCTGGCGACCAGCACCAACCGGTTCTCGGCGCTGGCGGCTGGCGGCACGGCGGGCGGCGCGGCCGCGATCGCCGGCATGGTCAACCTGATCGACATCGCCAACACCACGCGCGCCGGGCTTTACGGCGTCGCCTCGACGCAGACGACGCCGCCCTTCATGCAGCAGGTCGGCCAGAGCATCGACGGCTCGTTCACCATCATCGCGCGCGAAATCACGACGATCGCGACGGAAACCGGCTCGGCCGCCTATAGCGGCGGCGGATACGGCGCGGGCGCTGCGGTCAACGTCGCCAGCATCGACGGCAGCGTGCTGGCCGATCTGTCCAACAGCACCGTCTCGACCCCGGGCGCGGTCGTCGTGCAGGCGACGAGCGACCGCAACGTCGATTCCGAGGCCTTCACGGTCGGAGCCGGCTCCACGGCGGGTCTCGCCGCGGCGGTCACGGTCATCTCGGTCGGCGCGAGCGCGCCGTCGGACGCGGACCTCAATGTCGGCGGCGACGGCACGCTCTCGCGCGTCAACCAGCTCACGGCCGTCGATGCCGGCTTCACGCTCAGCACGAGCGGGCTCGCGACCTACCGCACGCTGCGCGGCGCGCTGGCTTCGGGCCAGACCGACGAGCAGTTGCGCACGGCGGCGAATGCCGAGTATCTGGCGCTGCTGCAGAACGGCACGGTCGTCGCCGGCGTGCTGACGCTGACCGACAGCGGCGTCCAGGCGCTGCGCGCCAATAGCGCGACCGGTCTCCAGAGCACGGCGACCGACCAGCAGGTGCGCGACTATGCGTCGTCACGCTACACGGCGCTGAAGGCCGCCAACCTGCAATACGTCATCGGCGACGCCGGGCTGAACGCCTACCGCGACATCGTCCAGGCCGTCACCCCGAACGCGACCGACACGCAGGTCAAGATCGCGGCCGACGACGCCTATGCCAGGCTGCTCGCCAACGGCGTTCCGGTCAGCGGGCTCTATTCGCTGCGTCAGTCCGGCATCGCCGTCTATCAGGCGGCCGCCGACGCCGAACTCGGCCGCACCGCGACCGCTACCGAAGTGCGAGACTACGCCGCCTCGCAATACGCCTGGTTCACGACCAACCGCGCCCGCACGGCGACGCCGACCGCGATCAGCGCCACCGCCCTGCTCGATTTGAACGGCGCGCAGACGGGCGCGACCGCGCTCGGCGGCTCGATCACTGCGGCTTCGGTCTCGGTCACCTCGACCTCGAGGACGGCGACGGACAACACCGCGCTCGGCATCGGCATCGGCGGCGTCGGCGTCGGCGCGGCGCTCGGCTACACCACGGTCGCGGACGCGGTCAGCGCCCGGCTCGACCAGATGAGCGTCACCACGGGCTCGATCACCGTCAACGCCTCGGCGGTCGATGGCGCGGGCGGCATCGCCTCGCGCATCGCGGTCGAGGCCGGGGCCGGTTCGGGCACGGCAGCCGCCGGGGCGGCGGTGGCGCAAGGGTCGGTGTCCAACACGCTCACGGCAAGGCTCGGGGGCACGCTGACCGTCACCGGCGCGACCGCCGTCAACGCCAGCACAACGCAAGGCTCGCGCGCGGACGCGCTCGGCGCGGCGGCGGCCGGCGGCGGCGCGCTCGGCGTCTCGCTGGCCAGCAGCAGCCTGAGCGGGGTCGCGACGGCCGATCTCGCAGCCAATGCGACCGTGTCCGGCGGA
>FWWL01001518.1_pt1 | contig 54357 bp, 64 predicted proteins | sample 2228331 | NCBI WGS metagenome assembly FWWL01 (sample SAMEA103939775, study PRJEB20133) | metagenome | reverse complement strand
GGTGCGCCCGCGCGCGTCGTTGCGCGCGCAGAGCATGGCGCCGCTGAGCGGGCCGAGCAGGGCCGCGGCCTGTTCCAGCACGCCGCGCGCGAAGTCACGCATGCCGTGCAGCGTCATCAGGGCCGCGTTGCCGCGCACGATGCGTTCCAGTCCGGTGCGCTGCGCCTGCAGGGCGCGGATCTGGGCGTAGGCGCGCACCGCCGCCGCCACGCTCGTATACAGCTTGGCGCGCGTCAGTTCCGATTTGGTGCGGTAGTCGTTGATGTCGTAGCCGCCGATCGCCTCCATCTCGGGGGCGTAGCCGGGCTGGCCGGTGCGCAGGATGATGCGCAGGTCGGTCCGCCCCAGCACCTCGCGGATGTGGCGCACCAGGTGAAGGCCGGCGTCCGCCTCTTCCATCACCACGTCGAGCAGCACGACGGCCAGTTCCGGTTCCCGTTCGAGCAGTTCGCGCGCCTCCCGGGCCGAGTAGGCGTGCAGGAACTCCAGCGGCCGCCCCTGCATCTCGACCTTGGCGAGCGCGAAGGCGGTGGTGGAGTGCACGTCGGCATCGTCGTCCACGATCAGGATGCGCCACGCGCCACGCCCGGGGTGCGCCGACTGCCCCACCGGCTCCTCGAGGAAGACCAGGTCGTCGGGTTCGGCGGTCAGCTCCGTGCTTGCGCCTGAGGGCGTAATCGCTGCTGGCATGTGTTACGTCTCCAGGATGGCTGGGCAGTTTGGCTAGAATATAACGGGAATTGCAAAAGATGAAGCCTTAATTCATGGAAACCATGAAAAATATATCTGTACGGCAACACTCGCCGCCGGCTGCGGGCCGGGTCCGGGAGGGATGGTCGCGGGACTGGTAGAATGGTTTTTCCGTCATTAACCCAGCGATCGAATCCATGTCCGGCAACACCTTTGGCAAGCTCTTTTCCGTTACCACCTTCGGCGAATCGCACGGGCCCGCGATCGGCTGCGTGATCGATGGCTGCCCGCCCGGCCTGCCGCTGTCCGAGGCCGACATCCAGCCGGAACTGGACCGCCGCAAGCCGGGCACCTCGCGCCACGTGACCCAGCGCCAGGAGGGCGACCGCGTGCAGATCCTGTCCGGCGTGTATCAAGGGGTGACCACCGGCACGCCGATCGCGCTGCTGATTCCCAACGAGGACCAGCGCAGCAAGGACTATGGCAACATCGCCGAGACCTTCCGGCCTGGCCACGCCGACTACACCTACTGGCACAAGTACGGTGTGCGCGACCCGCGCGGCGGCGGCCGTTCGTCGGCGCGGCTGACCGCGCCCGTGGTGGGCGCCGGCGCGATCGCCAGGAAGTGGCTCTCGGTCCAGTACGGAACCGAGTTCATGGGCTGCATGCGCCAGCTGGGCGACATCGACGTGCCGTTCGAGTCGTGGGAACACGTGCACCACAACCCCTTCTTCGCCGCGACCGCGGACGCGGCCCTGCTGGCACGGATGGAGAACGCGATGGACGAGCTGCGCCGCGCCGGAGACTCGATCGGCGCGCGCATCGACGTCGTGGCGAGGAACGTGCCGGTCGGATTGGGCCAGCCGATCTACGACAAGCTCGATGCCGACATCGCCTACGCGATGATGGGGATTAACGCCGTCAAGGGCGTCGAGATCGGGGCCGGCTTCGCCTCGGTGGCGCAGAAGGGCAGCGAGCACGGCGACGAACTGACGCCCGAGGGTTTCATCGGTAACAACGCCGGTGGTGTGCTGGGCGGCATCTCGACCGGCCAGGACATCACGGTCTCGATCGCGATCAAGCCGACCTCGTCGATACGTACCCCGCGCCGCTCGATCGACAAGCAGGGCCAGCCGGCGATGGTGGAGACCTTCGGCCGGCACGACCCCTGCGTCGGCATCCGCGCCACGCCGATCGCCGAGGCGATGCTCGCACTGGTGTTGATCGACCATGCGCTGATGCACCGCGCCCAGTGCGGCGACGTGCGGGTGGACACGCCGCGCATCGACTAAGCTTTGCCGCCCGCGGCGCGCTCAGGCGCGGGTGGCGTCCACAAGATGGCGCCGCTCGACGGTGCCGACGACCTGCTGGCGCAGGTCGTTGAGCAGCGAGAACTCGCTCTGGCTCAGCATCACCGACGGGAAGGTGTCATCCCAGTCGCCATAGATGAAGCCCGCCGGCTGGCCGTGGGCGCACAGCGGGATGATCACGAAGCAGCGCGCGCCGGCCAGGGTGCCCTTCCACCAGTCCGGCAGCTTGCTGGCGAATTTCGGGTCGCGCGCGTTCTCGATGAAGATCACGCGGTCGTTGGCGAGCGCGGCGTGGAAGACGTTCGGTTCGTAGGCGTCGTTGAAGACCAGTTCGGGGAGCAGGGCCTTGCTGCCTTCGCCAAGGCCGAGGCGGGCCGCGTACCGGCCCTCGCGGCGGTTGCGCAGGAAAGCGAACGCGCGGGTGAAGGACAGGCCGTTGTGCATGGTCTCCAGCGCCATCGACATCATCTGCCCCGGACTGGCCGCCGCGGCCGCGTCGCGCAGTTCGGCCACGCCGGCCAGCATGATCTTGTTGCCCGCCGAGCGCTTGCGGTTGGCCGCGGCCGCGCTGGCGCGCTTGCGCGCCGGCTTGGCCAGCGGCGCGATGCTCAGGTCCGCGGCCGCCTCCTCCCGCGCCTTGTCGACCGCCGCCAGGATGCTCTCGGCTTCGATCCCGAGCATGGGCGCGAAGCCCTGCGCCAGCGCCGCGACCCGGGCCGCACCGGCTTCATCGTCGTGCCATAGCGAGTCCGCGCATTGCGAGGACATCGTCCCCAACGCGGCCAGCCAGTCCTCGTGCCCGAACTGTTCGCCGGGTTCGGCCGGCTCGACGCGCCGCATGCCGGCGATCAGGTTGCGCGGCAGCCCCCAATGCTCGGCGGTGGCGCGCCCGATCTGTTCGAGCGACAGCCCCAGCATGGGCAGCGCGGCGCCGTCCTCCTGGCCTTCCCCCGCCGCCTCGCGCAACGCGCTCCAGCGCTCCGGCAGGTAGAAGGTGACCATCATCCGGCCCAGCGAGTGCAGGATCGAGCACACCACCGCCTCCTCGGTGTCGCGGGTGGCCGCGCTGGAGGCCACTTTCTGCGCCACCATGCCGGCCAGCACCGCCTTCTCCATCTCCGCGTGGGCGAGGGCGGAGTCGGGACGCGAACGCGACAGTTCCTCGATCAGTTTCAGGCCCAGCGCGAGGTGGCCGATCGCCTCGGTGCCCAGCACCAGCACCGCCTTCGAGACGGTGTTGATGCGCTGCCCGAAGGCCGCGTACATGCCGCTGTTGGCAAGGCGTAGCACCTTCTGCGTCAGGACCGGGTCCGACAGCACCGTCTGCGTCATCGAGAACTCGCGTTCATCCTCGCCGCGCATCGACGCGAGGATGGCGTTGATCGCCCTTGTGAAACCCGGCATGTCGCCCTGGCGGCGGATGCGCTCCCACAGCAGCTCCAGGGTGGCGGCGGCCTTCGGGTTGTTCACGGTGTCGGCTTGTGTGGTCATGGTGTGCCCGCTTGTGGTTCGGTCGGCAGCAGGGCCGTGTACAGGTCTTCCTTCAGGGCCGCGAGCGCGACGTGGGCCGACATCGGCTTGCCGGTCAGGTAGCCCTGCACGTAGCGGCAGCCGCTGCCGTGCAGCCAGGCGAGTTGCTCCTCGGTCTCGACGCCCTCGGCCACCACCGACAGGTCGAGGTGGCGCGCCAGGTCGAGCACGGCATTGCAGATCGCCGCGTCCTTGGTCGCGGCCGGCAGGTCCTTCACGAAAGCGCGGTCGATCTTCAGCACCGAGATCGGGAAGCGCTTCAGGTAGGCCAGCGAGGAGTAGCCGGTGCCGAAGTCGTCGATCGCGATGCGTGCCTGGCGCTCCGTCATCCGGGCCAGGATGCTTTCGGCGTGCGCCGGGTCCACCATCAGCGTCCCCTCGGTGATCTCCAGCAACAACTGGCTGCCGGGCAGGCCGGAGAACGCGAGGGCGTCGTCGAGCACCTGCAGGAACTTGTCGCTGCGGAACTGGCGCGGGCTGATGTTGACCGAGATGTAGAGAGGCCGCCGCGCGACCTCCTCGAACTGGCGCAGTTGCACGCAGGCCGCCTTGAGCGCCCAGGCCCCGAGCAGGTTGATCAGGCCGTTCGCCTCGGCGATCGGGATGAACCGGGCCGGCGGCACCATGCCCAGCGTCGGGTGCTTCCAGCGCATCAGCGTCTCGAAGCCCTCGATCGTCCGGTTGTGCGCGTCCACGATGGGCTGGAAGTACAGCAGGAACTCGCCTTCGCGCACCGCGCTGAACATCGCCGCTTCGAGCGAGATGTCGTGCTCGGGCGGACCCTGTTCGGCGGCGCTGTAGATCACGCTGCGTGCCTTGCCGGTCTCCTTGGCGCGCGTCATGGCCGCGTCGGCGAGGGCCACCAGGCGCACCTCGTCCTCGGCGTGGGCGGGGTAGATCGAGACCCCGACCGAGGCCGCCAGGTAGATCGTGTGGCCCTGGACCTCGAACGGCGACTGCAGGGTGGCCATCAGGCGTCCCGTGACCAGCCGGATTTGCGGCTCGGTGAAGGTGCCGGGCAACACCGCGACGAATTCGTCCCCGCCCACCCGGGCCAGCGTGTCGCTGTCGCGCAGGGTCTTGCGCAGGCGCGCCGCCGCCAGGCGCAGCACGGCATCGCCGATGGGATGTCCGAGGCCGTCATTGACCTTCTTGAAGCCGTCCAGGCCGATGGTCGCGACCGAGAAGCCCTGGCCCGAGCGGCGCGCGTTGGCGATCACCATCCGGATGCGGTCCGACAGCAGCAGGCGGTTGGGCAATTCGGTCAGCGCGTCATGGGTGGCCATGTGACGCAGGCGTTCCTCGGTGGCGTGCTGGACGGACATGTCGCGCCCGACCACGAGCAGGCCGGGCTCGTCGTCCATGCAGCGGGTGATGCGCAGCTCGAACCATATCTCGCGCCCGCCGGCGTGCAGGCGCACCTGGACCCGCGCGGGATCGGACCCGTCCCAGGCGTCGGCCAGTGCCGCGCGCAGCGCCGGCTGGTCGATCTCGTTGACCAGGCTGGCCAGGGGGGCGCCCTCCAGTGGGTGGCCGGGCGCGACCAGTCGGACGGCGCGCCGGCTGGCCTGGCGGACCACACCCGTCGGTGCCAGCCGGAACACGGCGTCGCCAGCCGCCTCCAGCAGGCTGTCCAGGCCATTGCCTGGAAGCTGACCCGGCGCGGCGGATGAACGGGAGTGCATCGAGATATCTGCCTTCTTATCGGTGGCACGCGCGCATGCCAATGGAACCGTCTAACAAACCAAGAGCCAATGTATCACCGAAAGATTCCGAGGGGCATTAAACCAACACAACTCCACAGCTTGTTTCGAGCACGTTTGACTTGCCGCATAAGCGCACGCCAGGGGCTTGTCGACCGGCTGCCTGGGGCGTGGCTTGCCTCGTCCCGCGCTTTGCGCTAGCCTGCTTGACAGTTCGTCAAGCGGCGCTGCTGTCGCCATTGTCGCCGATACTTGCCCATCTGCAAAAATCCGGTGTGAGAATCGGCGAGTTTTTTGATGCTTTTGCGCAACATCCGTCAGGTTGGCGCGTCTGCTGTTGGAGAAATGATAATGAACAGCTTCGACACCCATGAGGTTTTCAACCAGGCACCGCCGTTCGAGGAGGTCAACCTGTTCACCTGCGACCTGGCCCTGCGCGAGGCGCTGGTGCGCGAGGGCGGGGGCGCGGCCGCGCGGGACCTGGCGGCGCTCGGCGCCAGGCTGGGCAGTGCCGAGGTACTCGACCTGGCGCGCCAGGCCGATATCCACCCGCCGCGCCTGGTCTCGTTCGACCGGCGCGGCCAGCGCGTCGACGAGATCGAGTTCCATCCGGCCTGGCACCGCCTGATGGCGATGATGATCGAGGCCGGCGCGCACAGCGCGCCCTGGGAGGCGCCGGGACCGGGGGCGCAGGTGGCGCGCGCGGCCCAGTACCTGCTGTTCGGGCAGGTGGAGAACGGGGCGCAGTGCCCGGTGACCATGACCTACGCCAGCGTGCCGGCGCTGCGCCACAACGAGGCGCTGGCCGCCGCCTGGCTGCCCAGGGTGCTGTCGCGCGAGTACGACCCGCGGCCGTTGCCCGCCGCGCGCAAGAAGGGCGTGCTGATCGGCATGGGGATGACCGAGAAGCAGGGCGGCACCGATGTGCGCGCGAACCGCACGCGTGCCTTCGCCGTGGCGCCGGACGAGGCGCGCTCGCGCCTTGGCGACGAGGGCGGCGGCGCGCAGGTCTACCGCATCGTCGGCCACAAATGGTTCTTCTCGGTGCCGCAATCGGACGCCCACCTGATCCTGGCCCAACTCGAAGGGGAGGGCAGTGCCGGCCTGAGCTGCTTCCTGGTGCCGCGCTTCCTGCCCGACGGCAGCCACAACGCCGTGCGCGTGCAGCGGCTGAAGGACAAGCTGGGGAACCGCTCGAACGCCTCGTCCGAGGTCGAGTTCTGCGACGCGCTGGGATGGATGGTGGGACGGCCCGGGCGCGGCATCCAGACCATCCTCGAGATGGGCAGCCACACCCGCCTGGACTGCGTGCTCGGCAGCGCCGGCATCATGCGCGCGGCCCTGTGCCACGCGCTGCACCACGCGCGCGGGCGCAGCGTGTTCGGGCGCCCCTTGGCGCAACAGCCCCTGATGATGAACGTGCTGGCCGACCTGGCGCTCGAGTCGGAGGCCGCCACCGCCTTCGCGCTGCGCCTGGCGCGCTGTTTCGACGAGGGCGCCGACCCGGGGCAGGCGCTGCTGGGCAGGATACTGACGCCGGCCGGCAAGTACTGGATCTGCAAGCGCGGACCGGCCTTCGGCGCCGAGGCGATGGAGGTGGTGGGAGGCAACGGCTACGTCGAGGACGGGCCCATGGCGCGCCGCTATCGGGAGTTTCCCGTCAACTCGATCTGGGAAGGGTCTGGCAATGTGATGTGCCTGGATGTGCTGCGGGCGCTGGGCAAGGCGCCGGAGGCGGCGCAGGCGGCGCTGGCGGCCGAACTGGGGCCGGCCTTCGGGCTCGACGCCCGCTTCGCCGCCTATGCCGAGCGCCTGCTGGACGAGCTCGCGTCGCCGGGGCGGGAAGAATACGGCGCGCGCGTGCTGGCCGAGCGCATCGTGCTCGCGGTGCAGGGCGCGCTGCTGCTGCGCCACGCGCCGGCCTTCGTATCCGAGGCCTTCGTGGCGTCGCGGCTGGCGTGCGAGGCGGGCGGCGCCTTCGGGCGCCTGCCGGCGGGCGTGCGGTGCGCGCAGATCCTGGCGCGTGCCCTGCCGGAGCGGGGCGCGGTAATTTAATGGCAAACACGGGACAAACGCGCGCATGGCTGGGATAATGCGCCCCTACCCGTTTCCCTGACCGAACAATGTCCACCATGAAACAAGACCCGCGTTTTCCCAACCTCTACATCCTGAATCACCCGCTGATCCAGCACAAGCTGTCGCACATGCGCGAGCACGACACGTCCACGCGCACCTTTCGTGAACTGCTGCGCGAGATCACGCTGCTGATGGGGTATGAGATCACGCGCGACCTGCCGCTGACCACGCGCCAGGTGCGCACGCCCCTGGTGACGGTCGACGCGCCCGTGATCGCGGGGAAGAAGTTGGCGATCGTCCCGATCCTGCGCGCCGGCGTGGGCATGAGCGACGGCCTGCTCGAACTGGTGCCCTCGGCGCGCGTCGGCCACATCGGCGTGTTCCGCGACCCGGAGACCCACGAGCCGGTGGAATACCTGGTGCGCCTGCCGGACACGACCGACCGGACCTTCATCCTCTGCGACCCGATGGTGGCGACCGGCAACTCGGCGGTGCACGCCGTGGACGTGCTGAAAAAGCGCGGCGTGCCGGACGAGCAGATCCTGTTCCTGGCCCTGGTCGCCGCGCCGGAAGGCGTCACGGTGTTCCAGCAGGCGCATCCGAACGTGAAGGTGTACGTCGCCTCGCTCGATTCGCACCTGAACGAGGACGCCTACATCGTGCCGGGCCTGGGCGACGCGGGGGACCGCATCTTCGGCACCAAGTAAGGGGCGGCGCGCGCGCAGCCGCGAGGCGTTGTCGTCCTCGTTTGATGCGGCTCAAACTTGCGGCGCTTCGATGCCCTATATTCAAGGTACTACCGACGCAAATGCGGTCGAAAGATCTTGTTTTCAGGAATTATCGAGCAATTTTCGACTTTATTCGCGAAAAACGTGATTTCTTGGTTTTATTCGGTATAATAAGGGATCGTTGGATTCGAGGTAGTAGTGCAGTCTGTCTGTCATTTCTTTCTTGCTTCTTTAAACGATCGTAAATGGGCGCAAGCCCGACTTAACTGAAATAGGAAATAGTAATGGCAACTGGCATCGTAAAATGGTTCAATGACTCGAAGGGCTTCGGCTTCATCACCCCGGACGAAGGCGGCGAAGATCTGTTCGCTCACTTCTCGGCAATCCAGACCCAAGGCTTCAAGTCCCTGCAAGAGAACCAGCGCGTATCGTTCGACGTTACCTCTGGTCCAAAGGGCAAGCAAGCATCGAACATCCAGCCGCTGTAATTCTCGCGCGCTGAGCCAAGAAATCCCCGGTACTGTCCGGGGATTTTTTTTCGTCCATCGCCCTCGTGCGGGGCAGGCCGGCGCGCTTGCGCGCACCTTGCGCCTGCCCGGCGCATCCTGGCCGCCACCCCTCGCGCAGTACCCGCCACGCCCTTGCGCCGCCTGAGCGTTCAGGGCGCCTGGCGGTGCCGCCAGTAGTCCGGCTGCGCGTAGGCGCGGCGCAGGAAATCGACGAATGCGCGGATGCGCAGCGGCAGGTGGCGGCGCTGGGCGAACACCGCGTACACATCGTTGCCGGGCGCGGCGTACCGGTCGAGCACCGTGCACAATTCGCCTGAGGCGATCTGGCTGCCGACCTCCCACATCGAGCGCCATGCCAGGCCGCGCCCGGCCAATGCCCACTCGTGCAGCACGGCCCCGTCATTGCAAACCATGTTGCCCGTCACTTTGAGCGTGACGATGCGGTTGTTCTCGCGGAAGGTCCAGCCGCGCTGGCTGCCTTCGCTGCTGATGGCCAGGCAGTTGTGGCGCGCCAGGTCGGCCAGCGTCTCGGGACGGCCGTGGCGCTTCAGGTAGCCGGGCGTGGCCACCACGACGCGCTGGTTGTTCGCCAGTTTCACCCCCACCAGGTTCGAGTCGCCCAGACTGGCGATGCGAATCGCCACGTCCACCCCTTCGCCCACCAGGTCGACCACACGGTCGCTCAGGTTCAGGTTGACCGTCAGGTCCCGGTGCTCGGCAAGGAAGGAGGGCAGCAGCGGGGCGACGTGCTGGCGCCCGAATCCGGCCGGCGCCGAAACAAGGAGGTGGCCGGTGGCGCTGGTGCTGCGCGCGGCGACTGCCGCTTCCGCCTCCTCCAGTTCGGCCAGGATGCGCTGGCAGTCTTCAAGGAAGGCCGCACCCTCGTCGGTGAGCACCAGGCGGCGGGTCGTGCGCTGGAGCAGTTTGACGCCCAGGCGCGCCTCCAGCGCATCGAGGCGGCGGCCGATCATGGCCGGGGCGATCCCCTCGGCCCGCGCCGCCGCCGACAGGCTGCCGCGCGCGACGACCTCGACGAAGGTGGATATCTGGCGAAACTGTCCCATCGATTACCGCGCCCCTATTCAATACAAAAACGCACAGATGTAGTGAGTAAATGTATCGTTTAACTATCACTTGGTGAATATACTTGATGGGATGATAAACGCCAAGCTGGCATATACTGGTGTGGCGACGCGGGCAGCGCGTCCCCGCATCGCCCCCGCCACAGGCCACCACGATCCCACTACTGAACAGGAGCAAAGCGCAATGAGCATCGCCACCCCAGATGGAATGGAAATCCGTGCACAGATCAAGCCGGGCTACGAACAGATCCTCACCCCCGAGGCGCTGGCACTGGTCGCGAAGTTGTCGCGCGCCTTCGAGCCGCGGCGCCGGGAACTGCTGGCGGCGCGTGTCGAACGCGCCCGCCGCCTGGACGCCGGCGAGCGTCCCGATTTCCTGCCGGAGACCGCACACGTCCGCGAGGGCGACTGGAAGATCGCGCCGATCCCGCCGGCCCTGGCCTGCCGCCGCGTGGAAATCACCGGGCCGGTCGAGCGCAAGATGGTGATCAACGCGCTCAACTCCGGCGCCGACAGCTACATGACCGACTTCGAGGACTCGAACACGCCGAACTGGGACAACCAGATCAATGGCCAGATCAACCTGCGCGACGCCGTGCGCCGCACGATCTCGCTCGAGCAGAACGGCAAGTCCTACAAGCTGGGCGAGAAGGTCGCGACGCTGGTGGTGCGTCCGCGTGGCTGGCACCTGGACGAGAAGCACGTGCTGGTCGATGGCGAGCGCGTGTCCGGCGGCATCTTCGACTTCGCGCTGTTCATGGTCCACAACGCGAAGGAACAGTTGGCGCGCGGCGCGGGCCCGTACTTCTACCTGCCCAAGATGGAGTCGCACCTCGAGGCGCGCCTGTGGAACGACATCTTCGTCATGACCCAGGAGGAACTCGGCCTGCCACGGGGAACGGTCAAGGCGACCGTGCTCATCGAGACCATCCTGGCCGCCTTCGAGATGGATGAGATCCTGTACGAACTGCGCGAGCACAGCGCGGGCCTGAACGCCGGCCGCTGGGATTACATCTTCTCGTGCATCAAGAAATTCAAGCTGGACAAGGACTTCTGCCTGGCCGACCGCGCCAAGGTGACCATGACGGCGCCGTTCATGCGCGCCTACGCGCTGTTGCTGCTCAAGACCTGCCACCGGCGCGGCGCGCCGGCCATCGGCGGGATGTCGGCCCTCATTCCCATCAAAAACGATCCGGAGAAGAACGAGACGGCGATGGCCGGCGTGCGCAACGACAAGGCGCGCGATGCCAGCGATGGCTACGACGGCGGCTGGGTGGCCCATCCGGGCCTGGTCGAACTGGCGATGACCGAGTTCAAGAAAGTCCTGGGCGACAAGCCGAACCAGTTCGACAAGCAGCGCCCGGACGTGCAGGTCAGTGCCGCCGATCTGCTGAACTTCCAGCCCGAGACGCCGATCACCGAGGCGGGCCTGCGCTACAACATCAATGTCGGCATTCACTACCTCGGCGCATGGCTGGCCGGGAACGGCTGCGTGCCCATCCATAACCTGATGGAGGACGCCGCCACCGCGGAGATCAGTCGCTCCCAGGTGTGGCAGTGGATCCGTTCGCCGAAGGGCGTGCTCGAGGATGGGCGCAAGGTGGACGCGGCGATGGTCCGCGCAATGATCCCCGAGGAGTTGTCCAAGGTGCTGGAGGTGGCAGCGGACGGCGACCGCTCGAGCTATGAGCGCGCCGCGCGGATCTTCGAGCAGATGTCGACCTCCGATACCTTCGCCGAGTTCCTCACGCTGCCGCTGTACGAGGAGATCTGACGCCTTGGGGTAGCGCGCTCAGCCACGGCGCTGGGCGCGGGGAGGAAGCGCCAGGAATGCATCGAGCCGCGCTTCGTCGATGCCTGCCCCCCGCAAGTGGGCGAGCAGCGCGTCGATCCGGTCCCCGCCCCAGAACAGTTCGTCGCCGTGGCGGAAAGTCGGTACACCGAAGATGCCGCCGTCGATCGCTTGCTGCGTCGCGCGGGCCAGCGCGGCCTTCACCGGAGCGCTGGCTGTCGCGGCGACCAAGCCGGCGCCATCCAGGCCGCAGGCATCGGCAAGGCGGCCCAGCACGTCGTGATCCTCGATGTCCTCGCCCCGCTCCCAGCAAGCTTCCATTACGGAAAGCGCCAGGCGGCGGCGCGCCTCGATGTCCTGCGCCGCCAGGCACAGCCGCAACGCCGCCAGGGGATTGAACGGATGGCCGGGCGGGCCGCGGAAGGGCAATCCCCGCAGGGCCGCCTGGCGCATCACGTCACGGAAGGTGTAGCGGCGCTTCGCGGGAATCTCCGCAGGCCCCTTCTGTCCGTGCGCGTTGAGCATGCCGGCAAACAGCACCGGCGCGACCTCGATCCGGGCGCCTGCGGCTTCGACACGCTCCAGTTCCCTGGAGGCGAGCCAGGCGTAGGGGCTGACCGGATCGAAATAGAAAGTGACGAGTGGCTGCATTGTTCAGAATGTGTTCTTCCACTCGCGCAAGGCGGCGAACGCTTCCACGCTGTCCGCCTGGGGCGCGAGGCGGCCGGCCGCCACCAGGCTTTGGCGCACCCGCGGCTGATCCTGGCGCAGGAAGGGATTGGTCGCCTTTTCCAGGCCGATGTTGGACGGCACGGTTGGCAGGTCCTTGTCGCGCAAGGCTGCGGCCAGCGTGAGGCGCTCGCGCAGCCGCTCATTGTCCGGCTCGACCGCGAGGGCGAAGCGCAGGTTGGACAGCGTGTACTCGTGCGCGCAATACACAAGGGTGTCGTCCGGCAGCGCGGCCAGCTTGCCCAGCGATGCGAGCATTTGCGCCGGGCTTCCCTCGAACAAACGGCCGCAGCCACCCGCGAACAGGGTGTCCCCACAGAACAGCCAGTGCGCCTGCGCATGTCGCCTGAAATAGGCGATGTGACCGCGCGTGTGGCCCGGCACGTCCAGCACTTCCAGGCGGACGTCCAGTCCGGGCACGTCGAAGCGGTCGCCTTCGCCCAGCGGGTCTGTGACGGCGTCGATGCCGTCGTGCCGGGGCCCGAAGACGGGGACGGCGTGCGCCGCCAGCAAGGCGGCTACGCCCCCGATATGGTCAGCGTGGTGATGCGTGAGTAAAATGGAGCTTAGTGCAAGCCGGTGGTGTGCCAGGGCCTCAAGGATGGGTTCGGCGTCTCCGGGGTCGACCACCGCGGCGTTCACGCCGTCGTGGATCAGCCAGAGGTAGTTGTCCCGGAACGCGGGGACGGCCAGGACCACAGGGTTCTCGTGCGTCAGTATCGTCATAGTCTTGATTCAGAGCAAAAGGGTAGGCATGGACAGCGCCGCTTCGGAAAAATCGATTATAGCGCTCGACCTCTGGCTGCAGTCGCCGGCCGGCGCCTACGTGCGCGCCTACGAGCAGGCGTGCCTGGATAAATTGACGGTCGACATCTTCGGCTTCAACGCCGTACAGATCGGAGTGCCCCAGATCGACGCGCTGGCGGCCAGTCGCATGCCCAACAAGTGGCAGGCGGCGACGCGCACCTCGACCGACGACGAACTGGCCCTGGCCGCCAACGGCAAGCAGATCGCCGTCGCCCTCGATTTCGAGGAGTTGCCCTTCGCTTCGCACAGCCTGGACCTGGTCGTCCTGCCGCATGTGCTGGAGTTCGCCGCGGAGCCGCACCAGGTATTGCGCGAAGTCGAGCGCGTGCTCATTCCGGAAGGGCAGGTGATCATCTGCGGCTTCAATCCGGCCAGCATGTGGGGTCTGCGCCAGGGGATCGGCAAGATCACCAACAACGACTACCTGCCCTCGCACGGCGAATTCATCTCTATGCCGCGCCTGAAAGACTGGTTAAAATTGCTCAACCTCGGCGTCACGCGCACCCACTTCGGCTGCTACGCCCCGCCTTGCCGCACCGCCCACTGGCTCGAGCGGTTCTCGATGCTGGAGACGGCGGGCCAGCGCTGGTGGCCTTATCTCGGCGCCGTGTACATCGTGCACGCGATCAAGCGGGTCAAGGGGATGCACATCATTGGCCCGGCCTGGAGCCGGAAGTCGAGCAAGGCGCCGTCCGCGGTGCCGGCCACCAACAGGAAGTAAGGAAGCAAAGGAAACACGCGCGGCATGACGAAAGTGGAAATTTTTACCGACGGCGCCTGCAAGGGCAATCCCGGCGCCGGCGGCTGGGGCGCGCTGCTCGTGTCGAACGGGCACGAGAAGGAGATCTTTGGCGGCGAGCCGAACACGACCAACAACCGCATGGAGTTGCGCGCCGTGATCGAGGCGCTGGGCACGCTGAACCGCCCCTGCGAAGTGGTGCTGCACACCGACAGCCAGTACGTGCAGAAGGGCATCTCGGAGTGGATCCACGGCTGGAAGGCGCGGGGCTGGAAGACGGCGTCGAAGGAGCCGGTCAAGAACGAGGACCTGTGGCGCGCGCTTGACCAGGCCCAGCAGCAGCATGCCGTCGAGTGGCGCTGGGTACGGGGCCACAACGGCCATCCCGGCAACGAGCGGGCGGACGTGCTGGCCAACCGCGGTGTGGCGTCGGCGCGTCCTTAGGGCGGGCGCGGTTTGCTATACTGCGGCTGCCTTAACTCATCAGTAACGCCACATGCGCCAGATCGTCCTCGACACCGAAACCACCGGCCTCAATCCCCGCACTGGCGACCGCATCATCGAAGTGGGCTGCGTCGAGTTGTACAACCGCCAGCTCACCGGCAACAACTTCCATCGCTATATCAATCCCGAGCGCGACTCGGACGAGGCGGCGCTGGCGGTGCACGGCCTGACCACCGAGTTCCTCAGTGACAAGCCAAGGTTCCACGAGATCGTCGAGGAACTGCGCGAGTACGTGCGCGACGCCGAGATCATCATCCATAACGCGCCGTTCGACCTGGGCTTCCTGAACCACGAGTTCGAGCGCCTGCGCCTGCCCGCCTTCACCGACCACTGCCGCGGCGTGATCGATACCCTGGTCCACGCCAAGGAGATGCACCCGGGCAAGCGCAACTCGCTGGACGCGCTGTGCGACCGTTACGGCATCTCGAACGCCCACCGCAAGCTGCACGGCGCGCTGCTCGACGCCGAGTTGCTGGCCGACGTCTACCTGGCCATGACGCGCGGCCAGAACACGCTGTCGATGGAGATCGAGGTGGCCAGCGCCTCGGTCGGGCAATTGCTCGACGCGGTGCCGCTGGGCGAGATCATCGTCGTCGCCGCCAGCGAGGACGAACTGCGCGGGCACGAGGACGTGCTGGCCGGCCTGGACAAGAACGTGAAGGGCGAGTGTCTTTGGAGAAAATATTCTCCGCAGGGGTGACGGAACGCAAAAGCTGTGGCATAATACGCCTCGTCTTAGGGAGGTTAGCTCAGGGGTAGAGCACTGCATTCACACTGCAGGGGTCGCAAGTTCGAAACTTGCACTTCCCACCAGAATTCAGCTGAAAAATCAGCGACTTAGAGAGAGCCGGAGCGAATCGCTACCGGCTATTTTTTTGCCTGTGTAATTTTCCGGTGTAATTTGTGCAGATCGGCCAGCGCGTATTGATCTTGCTCAAGGTCTGGTTTCACGAGCGTGGCACCATTGATGGATGTCAACTCGACCTGATCAGCTATCCGCCGTGCTCATCGATCTGGCGCTGAATGTGGCTCGAACCCATGGCACCGCCGCTGGTGCCCGGGCGATGCGCGATTTCGGGTTCCCAATCGAGGTCGCGCTGCGGGTGTTGCTGGCGACCTCGTCGCGGCGAGGATCTGATCTCCAGGTGGTGAAGTCTGGCGCTCAGGCGGCGACTCCGGCGCTCGAGTAGCGGGAGGCGCCGCCCACCCGTACACCCGCCCACATCGCCCAGCGGCGCCACCATGGCACGCCGATCACTTCGGACGCCTCCCGCATCACCTCGTCGGCCAGCTTGCGCGGTACCTCCCCGGTGCTGTACAGGTAGTCGTGCACCACGGCCGCGCGGGTGGCCACCCCGCCGAACAACAGATAGACGACTGGTAGCCGCGGCGTGCTAGCCAGGTCGGTCCGGAAGCCCATCGGCACCGTGAGGGTGCGGCCGGCAATGACCGAGTCGTAGACCAGGGGCGCGCCGAGGATCCACTGGCCGTCGTCGTTGTCGGTGGCGGCCACCAGCACCAGGTCAGAGCGAAATGTGGCCTTCATGCGCCCGCCGGGGTTTCGACCGGGTTCGCGCACAGGTCGCGCCAAGCCTTCGCGCGCGCCGGGTTGCTGCCGTAGAGGCGGCGCCAGGTGCCGATCGGGATGTTGCGGCAGATGGTGCGCTCCGCCGACTGGACAACGGCGGTGGCGGCGGCCTGCTCGGCCAGGTCGACCGACGCGGGGAGCAGCGAGCATCCCGACAGTGCGGCTGCAAGCAGGGCGATGAGCATCTTGTTCTTCATGGTGTGTCCTTTCAGGTGGGGAAGGGTGGTCAGGCCAGCTCGACGCGGTTGAGCAGCCAGCCGTAGTAGAAGTCCTCGTTCGCCTGGCGGGCCTCGGTGATGTCCAGGTAGCGCACCGCTTGTTGACAGTTCAGCGCCCGCACGATCACCTTCTCGCCGGCGGCGCCGCGCCGATTGAGGAAGCTGCGCAGCGCGCCGATGGTGGCCGGGCCGATCTTCCCGTCCACGCCGAGGTCCGGGTGGTCCCGGCCCTGGTTGTTCAGCGCGTTGAGAATGCGTTGCAGCCAGGGGCCGGGCAGGGAAATCCCCTGGTTGACGCCGGTGTCGAACATTTCCTCGGCGATGGGCTGGGAGAGGGCGTACACCTTGTCGAAGCCGGGCGAGACGAAGTATTCCTGGCGGTAGATGCGCACGGCCTCGGCGCGCGGCAGGTTCCGCATGGGGCCCCGGTAGCCGTGACGCCTGGCCACCGCCTCCGTGATTCCCCACATAGTCTGGCCACCCCGGTCGCTCGGATGGTCCGAGTAGCGCCCCTCGCGTCCGATCAGCTCTTCGATCAGCTGGTCGACGCTCTTCTTGGTGCGTGTCATGGCGCCCTCCGGATGTCGTTGACGATCTCCACCAAGTCGGCGTCCTTGCGCTTCTCCAGGTACTTGAACAGCGCGCGCACCAGCCCCCAGGCGGGCAAGCCGCAGAAGAACACCGCGCACAACAACGCGACCAGTCCGACCGGGTCGTTGGCCCAGTGCTGGATGCCCAGGTACCGCACCAGCGCCGCGCCGCCTCCGATGGAGCCGACCAGCGTGCACGCCAGGGCCACGCGCCATTCCCGCTCGTCCCTCGGTCGAGTCATGGACATGACAACGAAGGCCGCAAGACCTGCGCCAATCGCCCCCATCCCGGCCAGGCCTCCGATGATCTTCCAACCGGCTGCGCCGGCGGCCGCGCCGGATATTGGTTCGCTCATATATTGTTGAACTTTCATGGTTGTTTAAGCGGGCAGGGGTTTTCAGCAATCAACGGCGCCGTCGAACATCGGGAGCGTTTTCGCCCCGAGATACGCCTGCGCATACGGGTCACCGCCGTCCGGATCGAACGGCACCCGGAAGTGCAGATCCTTGAAGGCTGGGTTGGCCGGCGGGAAGCCGGGGTCGGTGTTGTAGCAGCGCGCCACGCAGGCGATGCCTTTCTCGAAGCGGTTGCATTGGACCTGCTCGACCCGGATATAGGCAGGCACGACGACGCCGATTTGCTCGACGGTGATATTCATTTGCAAAGCCATGGTTGTTCCTTTCGTTAGAGATTGCTTTGTGCGACCCAGGTGCCCGGCGATCCGGCAACCGTGCAGTCCCAGCCTGTCGGTGCGCCGACCGCTGAATCGATGTTCAGGCAGCGGTCACCTCGCACCCAGGTACCAGTGGTTGGAGCGGAGGTGCCCATCGTGATCCTGCGTCCGGCCACAAGTGCGAAGTCCTGGGTGCTGTTGCCATTGTTTGTGGCGGTGACGATTCCGCCCGAATAAGGCGTGCTGGAGAGATTTCCGTCGTTACCGTTCAGCAGGACGGCGGCATTGCCCGTGCACAGCAAGTAGTGCTTGGAGCCGCCAGTGCGATTGCCGGACACGGTGTGCCCGCCGTTCCCCTCGATGTAGACCATCGCTTTGTTCGCACCGCTTGCGCCGCCGGACGCCAGGATCGTGTTTCCCGAAATGGTGCACCTGTCGCAGCTCTGGCCCGCGTAGTCGAGCAGCTGAAAAGCATGGTCGCTTGTATCGGTGTCGCATTTCCAGCCTGAAACTTCGGAGTTGGTCACATATGTCAACTTGGCGACGAACGTGTTTGTTCCGGTCAAGTCGGTGACGATGTTGTCCTTGAAAATGCAGTGCTTCAAATACGCCGCGGTCATGCCGCCGTTGAAGCCGACGAACGTATTGTTGTGAGCGTGGATTGCGACGCCTTCCGCGCCGCCCGTGCTCGAGTAAATGTTCATGCCGGCATAGACGGTAATGCCGGGCGCCGCCTGGAAATAGTTGTCGTGGATCGTGACTCGCTGGATCTTGTCGAACGGCGATGCAGTCGGCGTGCCGAAGCTGAAATTGAGTCCGGTGGTCCGGCAGTTCGTAACGATGTTGTCGTGGACGCTGCCGTGGGCATCGTTGTGCTCGATCGTGATGGAAGCGTCCCCACCACAGTTATCGATCAGGTTGTCAGCGATGAGGAAATTCTTAACGTTCGTCCCGACGCCAAGGCCGCTGACCGTACAGTTACGAACCTTGTTCCCCAGGATGGTGACGTTCGTCGACTGCACCGCTTCCATGCCGTGGTTCGCGACCGTGTCCACCCAGTTATTGTGAAATTCGACCCGGTCGGCGTAAGCGATCAAGCAGCCGTGCGTGCCGGCGTTTCGGAGATAGTTGCCATTCACCCGAATATTTCGAGGCTTGTACGCACCGCCGGCGCCGCCAACCGCGTCGACACAAACCAGGCCGTACTGGAGGGTTGGATCGGCCGACGAGTTCGAAAGCGTGCAGCCGAACACATCCAGTCCGTCTGGGTTGTCGACGTCTGCGCGGAAGTACATGCCGATCTGCGTCTTGTTCGCGCAGTCGAAATCAAGGCCGTAGATGAATACGCGGCTCTTGTCCTTCGCCAGCAGCATGCTCTGCATGGGCGCGGTTGCCACGATCTTCGCGCCCGCCTCCGCGGTCAGCTGGAAGTCGCTGTGCGGGACAACGATCTGGGACGCGATCGCGCACACCACGCCCGCGTCCCAGATCAGATTCCCCTTCTTGGAGAAAAACTTCGTGAGGCCTGCGGTGTCATCGGCGACGCCATCGCCCACGACGTAATCCTTGATGCTGATCCGGTCCCTTGCCTTATCGAGCAAAGTGCGCTTCTTGGCGTCCAGAAGATCGGCTGTGAAGCCAATCTCCGCCGGACCTTCAGCGCCTTCAAGCGTTGCGATGAAGTTACTGACAGCAGTAGCGATGCTGAACTCGTCCGAAGTGCGTGAGTAGAACACCTGGCGCGCCTTGGAGTCTTGGACGAGCTCGGAGTAGGCGCCCTCGTAGAATACGTTCGCCGGTGTGCCGGAGTTCATGATGTAGCCGTTCACCGTGCGCAGCGGCTGTGCCGCCGGCAGTGTGCCCGCGGCGTCCCAGTACACGGTCACGGGATGGGCGATGGGATCCTGGTCCGGCTGGCCGAAGTAGACATAGCCGTTGTCGAGCGGCTTGCCGTCCAGGCCGGTGTAGGTCTTGAAAGGGGTTTCGACTGGTAGCATTTCTGGCCTCGGTCAGTGCAGGATGACGCCGCGCGGGCGTGCCGGCGGCGGTTGGTTGGTGGTGGGGGCGGTGCGGTTCTGGAGCGCCTGCTCGATTCGCTTTTGGATTTGGCGGTTCTTGACCTGCTTCGAGAGAAGGCGGAGACCGGAAACGATCGGCAGCGGAATGCCGGTCAGGGTGCCCGTTGACTCAATGCCCACGAGGGCACCCAGAAGCACGCTGGCGGTGTTGGAGGTATTCACGGTGCCGGGCGGAGCCGTATAGACGTGCTTCGCCAGGTCGTTCAGGTCACGCAGGTGCTGGGCGCCCTGCTTGCCAAACACGAAATCAAGCTTGTTGCCGTCTTCGAGGCGCTTGATGGCTTTGTCCAGCTTGGCGACCGACAGAATCACCTTGTCTCGATGATCAGTTGCCGTATTGGAGAAAGCCTCCTTCCTAATCCAGTCCATGGTCGCACCCTGGATTTCGCGCCAAGCCTGCTTGCCCTCGTCGCCGCCGGTCTGCAGCACCCGGCGCACGTGGCTCATGTCGGCGCGGTCGCCCTTGAGCACGACGTGTTCGAAGACTTCTTCCAGAGCGACCTTGCGGTCGGCCATGCCCTTCTTGTTGTTCAGCAGGGAGGCGACGACAGCGCGGTCCTCATACTGCTTGGCGAAGTTCTCGCGGAGGCGGCGCGCTGCCCTGTAGGCTTGGCCGCCTGCACCCTCGGTTCCGCTGTCGATCAGGCCCTTGATGATGGCGGACTGGCGGATGTTGGTCGGTTCGAAGTTCGTGGCGCGGCCGATGGCCTGGCGCATTGTCTCGGCGGTCTTCAGGGTGACAGGGGCCGCGACCAACTGGCCGTCTGGACCTTCCGTGGCCAGGCCGAGCTGCAGGGCCCGCTGGCGGGCCACGTTCAGCACCGGCGCTGTCGCGGCATCCGGCGCCGATTCGTTCAGGTGTGCGACCAGATCGTCCAGTTGCACGGGCGCTTCCATCTCGCCGGCCTTCTCGGCGTTCTTGTAGGCGACGCGGATCTCGGCCTTGTCGCGCGCGGCCTTCTCGCGCAGCGCTTTGTCCACAGTTCGCCCAGTACCGATCAGGTCTGCAGCCTCGGCACCTGTCATGTCCACCAGGTGGTCAAAGTGTTTGCTGAGCTGTTCGTTCTGCTCCGAGTAACGGTCCCGCAGCGGCTGTCCAAACTCGCCTTTTGCTTGTTCTTGCTCGAAGCGCAACTGCTGCTGGTCGCGGGTGGCCTGGCCGGCGGTGAGCTTCACGCCCACCTGGTCGGCCAGTTGGCGCCGCTGGCTCGCCATGTCGGTGCCGGCCGCGCCCATGCTGCCGAGCGTGCCGGGCGTCGGCGCCGGGCTGTCCGGAGTGCGGTTCAGGGTGCGCTGCACGCGGTCGGCGATGGCTGGGGCGGCTGCGCGGATGCGGGCGATTCCAGCCTGCGCCGAAGTGCCGCCCAGGTCGCGCGCGGCGGTGGCGGCGGCGCCTGTCGCCCGGCCAACCGCGGACAGTTCGGCGGTCAGTCCCGTGAGTGGCACCGTCGCGGCCAGCGCCTCGCCCACGGCGGCGGACTGTTCCCGGCCTTCCTGGGTGCGCGGCTGGTAGGTGAGCGCGCTCATACCCTCGCCGGCGGCCTGTTCCACCTGGCGCACGCCCTCCTGGGTCCCGAAGGTGCCGTCCATCACCGCGCCGGCCAGGCCCTTCACTGTTCCGGCCAGCATGCCGACGCCACCGGTCGTCGCGCCCGTGGCCAGGGTCAGCGCCGTCTCACCGGCGCCGACAACCTTGTCGCCGAGGGTGGGGGCCGGGGCTTGTTGCGTGGCCGGCGCGGCGGGTTGGCGCGCGATGAACTCCTTCTCGTCGGCGGATACGGGAATGTCGGCGGCACCAGGGGCGCGCGGCGGGGCGGCTTTGCTGAGTTGCTCGATAATCTGGGCGTCGGAATATCCGGCCGCGCGGGCGGCAGCGGCGTCGAACTTGGCCTCGGCCGCCAGGAACTCGACGATCTCCACATCGGGGTAGCCGGCCGCGCGGGCCGCTTTCAGGTCGAAAGGCATGGCGGTCACCGATAGAAAGAGGAGAGCGGCGGACGCTCGGCGGGGCTGGCGGGCGTGTCTGGCGCGCCCAGCGGCACGCCGTAGCGCTTCGAGACGTTGTCACGGCCCTTCCGGACCAGGCGCTGGACCTCGCGCAGGTTCTCGCGGAACTGCGTCTCGGATTGCTTGCGGCTCAGGTTCTGCAGCGCGGACTGGAGCTTTTCGCCTTCCGCGTTGGACAGCGCGCCCATTCCCTGGACGGTGGGCACCTGGGACAGGAAGGCCTGCGAGCCGAGGTTGTCCACCAGCGCGATCGCATCGGCGCGGTCGTCGCCGCTGCTGGAGAACAGGCCGTAGGGCGTGGGGGTGGTGGCCGCCGCCGCCAGGGTGTTCGGGTAGAAGTCCCGGCCCTCGATCGCGCCGACTACGTCGTTCAGCGCCGGGTTCTTCAGCAGGCGCTCGACGGTGTTCAGCATGTTGTCCATCGAGGTGGCGGCCGACTCGGCCTTCGCTACCTTCTCGCGCAGCTTGTCGTCGCGCGCCGTGCGAGCCTCCTCGAGCTTCAGTTTCAGCTCCTCGCGCTTGAGGCTGTTCCCTTCGCGGTTCGCCGCCGCGCTGATCGCCGCGATCCGGTTCGACTCACGCTGGAAATCGATGTCGGCGACGATCTTCTTCACGTCCCACCGCTTCTTTTCCAGGTCGGCCAACGCCTGGGAGTCGGCGTACTTGGCGGTGACCGCCTTGGTCTGGGCGTCGGCTTCGGCGCCGGCGGCCTTGGCGCCGGCTTCGCGCACGGCGTCAGTATGCAAGTCTCCAGCGCGAAGTTCTCCTCCGATCTTGCCGTAGTTCTCCGCCAGCTTCTGCGGATCCTGGGTGAAGGCCGCCCACTGAAGAAGATGGCCGCGCACTGCCTTGGGGTGGGTGTCGATCGCACCGAGGATGAGCTTTTCCTGCGAGGCGTCCATGCCGCTGTTTTCGAGCGCCGCGATGCGGTTCTGCAGCACTCCCTTCGCCGCTTCGGTGTTGCCGCTCTCCAGTGCGAAGCTGGCCTGCAGGGCCGCCTCGCCCTGGGACTTGCGCTCCGCGGCGTCGAGTTGCTCCCACGACTGTTTGAGGGCTTCACGCTGCGCAGGGTATTTCGCGGCGAGGGCGGCGAATACGCGCGGGGACGGGTTCGTCATCGCCGCCGCGATGTCGGTCTTGTACTGCTGGGCCATTTGGACGTCGCGTTCCTGTTGTGCGGCTTGCTGCTGGGCTTGGCGCAGTCCAACGCCGAGTTGCAGTCCACCCTGGATGTCGCGCAGGAAGTCTTGCTGGGGGACCATGCCGAGGTAGTTGATCGGTTCGATTGCCATCAGAACTTCCCTCCACCCATCGATCCCGCGATCGTGCTGCCGATCTTGAGAAGGTCGCTGAACCCTTGGCGCGCGACGCCGCCTTGGGCGATCTGGCCCCCGGCCGTGGCCGCTCCCTGCTGCTGGAGCAACTGCGCGACGTTGGCGCCGGTCTGCATACCGGCGGTGCCGACGCCGGCGGCGGCGTTTGCGCCCATGCCCGACAGGCCGCCCAGGCGGGCGTACTGCTGCTCGATCAGCTGGGCCAACAGCTGCGGCCGGAATTGCGCGAGCGCGCCTTGCACGTTCCCGCCGCGCAGACTGCCGGTCGCCGAGGCGTTCGCCAGGATGGCGTCCTCGCCCTGCTGCGTGAGCGCCGTGAACTGCGGGGACGCCTCGATCGCGCCGATGGCAGCTTGCTGGGGCGCCGCGCCGTTCAACCCCAGCAGGTTCTGCTGGCCCGCCAGCGCGCCGGTGCCGGCGCTCACGAACGGCGCCAGCGTCTTGCGAAACTCTTCCAGGGCCTGTTGCTGGGCCAGGATTCCCTTGTCCGCGCTCGCGGCCTGGGTCCTGGCGGCGGCCTCGATGGCGTCGGCCTGGTCGTCGGCGCCGGTGATCTTGCCGATCGCTTTGCCAATGAAACTCATACGGATTGCTCCCAATCGTTGCGGGTGATACCCAGGATGTGGACGCCGAGCAGCCGCCCGTTCTGGCGGCAGGCGCTGCGGCGGAAGCCTTCGTGCTGGAACCCCAGCTTCAGGCAGTAATTGCGGGCGGTGGTCAGCCCCTCGATCACGTAGGCGGTCGCCCGTTGGATGCACGGATCGCCGAACACGTGCGCGAGACACATGTGGCCGAGCTCGCGGGAGTGGCGCAGCGCGCGGCGCGCGAGAAGCGCGTGCACGTCCACCTCGATGTAGCCGGACTCGACGAGCATGAAGGCGCCGACCAGCTCGCCGTCGACGCGGGCGCCCAGGTAGTGGACGTGCGGATGCGCGATGGGCGCCGCCGGCCTGTCGTCGTGGCCGACGCGGGCGATGTACGGGTCGAGGAAGAGCGGCGCGAGCGCGCCTTGGTCGGTGAGCGGATGCAGCTCCAGCAGCATGATTTCTCCCGGTTCGGGGTTCATGGCCGCTGGGCGCCTGATCTCAGCTATCGCCGCGTGGCGCGGCAACTGCTGAGATTATAGATAGTTCCTATCGGAAAGTGCAATCATGATAGTAATGATCGATTCCTAGGTGAACTGCCTGCCGCTGGCGCGGATCGACACCCCCGCCGCGCTAGCAATGGTCGAGATGGTGTCGCCTGATTCGAGCACGTGTCCCACCAGATCGGGGAACGGCCAGCTGCCGCCCGGCGGAATGGTCTTTGACAAGGCGTTCGCGGTGCCCGCGGTGCCCCCGCTTGGCACCAGGTGGACGCTCAAGGTGGCGTTGGTCGCGCCGGTATTCACGGCTGTGAATTTGTCGATCGAGGTCTTGCAGTTCTCGGACGTGTACTGCACGGTCTCGACAGCTTCCGCGAACTTCGACTGAATGAGGTTTTTAAGGGTGGTGGTCATAGCGACTCCATTAGATTCCGATGCCGCTGTTGATCAACGCGGTCCGGATGTTGTTGACGAGGGTTTGTGTGCTTGCGGGATCGGTGGCAGCGGGGCCGAGTGATTGCGGGCCCAGTGCTGTCTTGCCATTGCATGCCCAGGCGCCGGCAACTTGCAGTGCGTCGGAGGTGAACAGCGTGCCGCTTGAGCGCAGGTAGGCCGAGCCATCGAACGCGCCCCCCATAACAGCCGACTTGTTGCCCAGTGCGAGCAGAAGCACACCGCCGACGTTGATGGCGAACGCCGCACCGACCGCGCCACTGCCGCGCACGCTGATGCCTACCCCTTCCGACCCATCTCCGAGGTTGCAAGATCCGATCGTTTCCAGCGAGGTGAACTTCGCAGCTGCCGGTGTAGCGAGACCGATGGTCGTTCCGTTGATCTCCCCGCCCGTGAATTCCACCTGATCGGCGTTCTGCCCGCTGATAGTGCCGAGGTGCGAGCTGGGCGCCGTGTCGTCGGCTCCCGCTGCTGGGATGGTAGGCGGGGACAGGTCGTCGCCCGCGGTGATTGGCGTGACTGCTGGCGCGCGCTCCAATTGGTCGAGGGCATCGAACAGCATTGTCAGCAGCGCGCCATTCGCCTGCGCCACCGACAGCGCGGCGCCTGCGAGGAGATTGGCTTCCTCGATAGCGGTCGGAAGCGTCTCGCCCGTATCCTTGAGCACCCGCTCGAACGTGAGGATCGCGAGCTGGTTGCCCTGCAGTAGCTGAGCCAGGGTGCGGCGGTCGAGCATCATCTTATGCATTGAGCGCCTCCACCTGGGCTTCGAGCCGCGCGATCGCCAGGTGCGCGTCGCTGGTACCCCGGAAACGCTGGACGCGCCAGTTGCGCATGCTTCCCTGGCCCAGCCAGACGATCCGCTTGCCGCGCTGGCCTTGTCCGCCGGCGCGCGCGGTGCGCTCCTGGCTCCAGGTCTCGCCGTCCACGGAGTACGACGTCCAGACGACTGGCGCCGCGCCCAGCGGCACGCGCCCGGGCAAGCATACGAGTTCGAGCTGGTGGAAGATCGCCCCTCGGCCCTCGTTGTAGACGATGCTGGTACCGAACTCCCAGCCGACTGCCTGGCCGTGGTGGGTCGACACCGCGTCGTCCAGCGCGCACACCGCCTCGCTCTTCGGGTCGCCACAAAGCCAGCGGTCGTAGCACCAGGTGAAGTTGCGCGCGCGGTAGGCAGCAGGGCTGGCCAGGCCGGAATCGAGGGTAAACCAGACCGGTTCCTGCATCACCGCGCTCGCCGCCGCGTCGTAGACCAGGGTGCGGTCCGGAAGGTGCAGGTAGAGCAGCGCGTGGTTGTTCGTGGTGCGTGCCTCCATCACCGATGCCGCCAGTTGGGACTCGGTATAGCCCAGCAGCAGCCGGTCGATCTCGCCGGTGGAGACCTTTTGCGTCCCTCCGTTCAGCCCAAGCCAGATGGCCGGCGGCTCGCCCCGTCCACCACCGAGGAACGCGATCTGTTCCAGGAAGAGCGCCGCGCTGTGCGTCCCGATGGAGCCGCGCGGCACCTGCGCGCCCTCGTTGCGCTCGAACGGAAACAGAGGACCGCCCACGTTGTTGAACAGCTCGACCGTGTAGCGGTTCACCGCGTACGCCTCGCCTGCGCGCAGCTTGAACAGGCACTTGATCGGATCCGGATCGGCTTCGCTGCTCCCGTAGCGCAGCGGGTTGATAGAGGTTGGGTCCTTCAGGTCGGCGACCACCAGCGACGTGCCGTCAGTGGTCATGAAGTAGCCATCGATCCACACAACATCCCGGACCAGGCCGAGGCCAGTAGCACCTACTTGCGCCAGCGCGCCGTTCCAGTAATAGAGGAAACCTCCGCCGACGATCGCGAGCCGGTCGAACGAATAGTCCATGCTGACCTGGCCGGTCCCGGCGATGTAACCGAGTTCCGTCACGCCGCCTTCACGGTCCACGCGCACCAGGCTGTTGCCCATCACGCGGTAGCAGGCGCCGTTCCAGACGATACCGCCGCGATCGGGGCCTGGGCCTTCACCGATCTGCACGATGCCCTCTGCCGGGCGCAGGTAGCCCGCACTTATGCCTTGGCTTTTCGGTACCGGCACCATATTGCGGGGGTAGGAGGTCCGGAAGTCCGGGCCCTCGTCGGTGTAGATGCCATTCAGGATTGGTAGCTGCATGGCTTCTCCTACCAGGCGCGCCACGGCTTGTTGCCGGCGCCAGTGTGGGGCACTCCGGACGCCTGGCCGGCGGCGGGGGCCACGGCCGCACCCAGGAGCGCGTTGTAGCCGCGTCCCGCCGCCGCGCGCGTCTCGGTGGTCAGGGTCTTGCCGCGCCCGGCCGCGAGCTTGACGGCCAGGTTCATGTACACCGGTTCGACCGCAGCATCGGCGATGCCGGCGTCGTCATCGATGTTCGAAGCGTCCGGGCTGGTCGGCAGCAGGTAGCCGATCGAGATCCCGGCGCCGCTCCACGTCGCCATCATGGTGTCCAGCTTGCGCAGCGCCGCCTCGAGCTGGTCCGGGTCCAGGTCGAACACATAGCCGGCCAGAGCCAGCTCCTCGAACGCGGCCTCGATCAACATCTTCTTCGACCAGCCCATGGCGTCACTCCTGCGCCTTGTCGCCGCCGGCCAGCGCGGTTTCGACCAGGGCGGCCAGCTTCTCGGTGCTGATGTTGCCGGCGTAGGTCAAGCCCAGCTCGTTCGCCTTCTGCTTGAGCTCGTCGCGGGTGGGTGGCGCGTCGTCGTCCACTTCCGGTTTCCCGCCGGAAGATGCGGCCGGATCGGGAGCTGGTTTCGCGGGCCGCGCAGCCTCGACCGCCTCGGGAGTGGTGCGCGACCAGCCGCCGGCCAGCGCGGTTTCGAGCTCGTCCTGGTCGTGCACGATCAGCGTCGAGAAGCGGCCGCCGTGGATCTGCTCGCCGCCGCCGGCCTTGTACATCATGCGTGGGTATTCGTTCTTCATGGACATACCTTTCAAAAAAACGACCCGCGCGTGGCGGGCCGAAAAGACCCGGGAGTTACCCAGGTGGAGGAGACACGGAAGGATCAGATCTGGTTGAACAGTTCGACGCCGGCCATCTCGGGCTGCACGCACGCCACGCCGAAGCGCACGTCCATACGGAACTTGGCGCTCAGGTCGCCGATCGCGCCCTGCTTGGTCATCAGCAGCTCGATGCCCTGCTTGGTGGTGCCGCGCATGACCGCCAGGCCCGCGTTCTCGACCGGCGAGTAGCGCGCGGGCAGCAGCCGCATCGCGTCCTTGCGCCAGAACGGCGCCACGTTGCCGGCGACGGTGTTCAGGAAGGTGATGGCAGCGCCGTTGGCGGGGGCCGCCGTCACGTTCTGGTACTGCTGCTCGGCGCGGGTCGGCGCGCCGCCGTCGGCCGAGACGATCGGTGGGCTGATCTGCACCACGCCGGAACCGCCCAAGCCCGAGACGATCGCCGTGACGCGGAAGGTCTTGAGCTGGCCGGTCGATTGCTTGGTGATGTGGTGGACGGCGTAGACGCCCGCGATCGTGAAGGCGTCGCCGACCTTCACGGTGCCCGACGTGACCGCGATGGTCAGGTTCTGGAAGCGGTTGTCCACGTTCGAGGTCTCGCCGCTGGCCGCGGTGCTGGTGGCGGCGGGCACGTGGCGCTGGGCCGCGCCGTTGACGGTCACCGTGGTGCCGGTGGCCGCGGCCAGGCTGTAGGTGTAGCCCGCCTCGAAGGTGTCGAAGCCCGCCACACGGCCCACGAAGTTGGTCTCGTAGGCGCGCTCCGGCTTGCCGGCCATGTGCGCGCGCTGGGCCAGGTTGCTCGCCATCTTGTTGTAGTGGCGGGTGTGCAGCAGCATCAGGCGGTCGTTGCGCATCACGCCCTGCTCGTTCATCAGCGCGTCGGCCTCGGCCACGTCGTCGTAGCCGGTCGGCTCGCCGGTGCGCTTGACCACCAGCGAGCCGTACAGGGCGGCGACGTTCGAGCAGGCCACGTTGATGTCGCTGGCCAGCTTCTGGCGCGCGGACTTGGCGAAGTTGTCGTTCTGGAGCGCGTCGTTCAGCTCGGCGGCAGTCATGGTCCAGGGCACCGACTTGCTGTAGCCGATCGACAGCGGCACCGACAGCTGGGTGATGCCGTTGAAGTTGCTGCTCTGGTCGACGCCGTCGTAGGAGGTGGCGATGTAGGGTTGCGGCACCCAGATCGTGTTGTTCGAGCGCTCCATCTCGGTCGAGTCGGTGCGGTGGATGTCCACGTGCTCGGACAGGGTGGCGTCGTCCTCGAATTCGGCCAGCACCTGGTCGAACGCGACCTTCTCCTCCTTGGAGAACGCGTTCGCGCACAGCAGCAGGCCGCGCTGGCCGAGCGTGTTGTGCATGGCGATGCCGAGGTTCAGGTGTACCCAGCGGGTGCGCGCGCGCAGGTGGCGTTCGACCCGTGCCGCGATGCCGGAGAAGGCCGCGGCGCAGGCGGCGGCGATGATGAGCTTTTTCATGGTATTGGAAGGCCTTTCAGGATTTGCCCTGGGCGCGAAGCTGCTTGCGGTACGCGGCGACCTTGCTGCGGTCTCCGGTCCGGTCGGCCTCTGCCTCCAGGCGTTCAAGGGTGGTGTCCATGCCGGTTGCCGCTGCGCTACCGCGCACGACACGTTCCGGCGCTGGGGCGACCTTGCGGGGCGTGACTTTCAATTGGGTCTCCAGTTTCGCGACCGCGAAGGCGTACTTCACGGGGTCTTTGATCGAAGCGAGTTCCTTGGCCTTGGCCGGGTTCTTGCCCAGGGCGTACACGAGCTGCTCGGGCTTGTCGGCGCCGTTCAGGATGATGCCGAGCTGTGTGGGGCTGAGCGTTTCCTGCAGCGTCGCCTCGGCGTCGTCGAAATCCGTCACCTTGAGCGTCGCCTTGGCGGCGTTGTAGGCGGTCAGTTTCGAGTTCCAGGCGGCCTGGGCGGCCTCCTGCTCCTTGCGCACGTTCGCGGCCTGCTCGTCGGCTTGGCGTTTCCTCTCATGCCATGCGGTCAGTTCGCTCTCGAAGCGCTCGGCGTCGAAGTCGCAGGCTTCCAGCGTCGGCTTGTCGCCCACCGCGACGGATCCAGGCGCGGCCGGCGCTGCTTTCTCGGCCAACTTGGCTTCCAGTTCGCGGATGCGCTTCGCCTTCTCGCGGTCGGCCTTGCGCAGGTCCTTCACCCAGGGCGGCGCCGGCTGGGTCTCGTCTTCGTCTGAGGCTGGCGGGGCCTCGTCACCGATGGTGATCACGACTTCCTCTTCGCCGGCGCCGCCCTGGTCTTGCTGGCCCTTCTCGTTCTCGGGGGCGGTCCCGGTGTCATCGCCGTTTTGAACGTCTTGGCCGTCGATCTGGGTGGCGTGGCCATCCTCGCTCGGTTCCACCGCGCAAAGGATGAGGCCCGTCTTGACCATGTGCCGGAACAACGCCTTGTGGACGCCGACCCCGGCCCGGTGCATGAGGCCCTTGAGGATTGTCGCTACTGCCTTTTTCTTCATCATTTCCCCCGTTTGGACTCACCGTTATAAGGCCGGTGGATGCCGATGAGCAAAATGATAGGCGGAAACTATTCACGTAGCAACGGTGATTGACAGAATTAAATACTGGCGGTAGGACTTTTTACGGAAATAGTTACTGGAGAAGGGTTCCGGGCGTCCAATGAGCTACTACCGTCACGGCTGCGCTCCAGCGAGTGGAGCCGGAGCGGAGGGGACGGTCGGGGCTGGTGGGCCGGCCGGTGGCTCCTGGATCGGCCCGGGCGTAAGCGCATCGGCCAGCGCGATCGCGCCGGCCTGCAGCTCGGTCTGCACCTTCGCCATGGTCGCGACGGTCTTGGCGTGCGTCTCGCCGACCCGGGCCACGGCCAACGCCTCGTCCGCCTTGGCCTTGCCGGCCGCCGCCTGCAGGTACTGCGCCTGTGGATCCGGCTGCTGGTTCTGAGCCTCGGCCGCCAGCTCCTGCTTTTCCTCCTCGCTCGGCTCGATGACGCCCATGCGCACCAGCTGGTTCCGGTAGTACGCGCGCAGGTCGGCCATGCCTTCGCCCTCCAGGTTCATCATGATCTGCGCGGTGATGATCTTGCGGTCCTGCGGGTCTTCGACCATCTGTAGCACGTTGATGAGCCCGCGCACGGTCGCGGCGCGCCGGCTGCTCGAGCTCGGGCCGACGTCAGGCACCACGTCGAACTTCGCCCGGCTCAGGTCGTTGGCCAGGTAGGTCTCGCCCGTCTCGCGGTCGACCATCGGCTTCAGCAGCTCGATGGTGCCCGTCTGGTCGGTCTGGTCCACGGTCTTCATCTTGCGCCCGGGCTCGACCAGCAGATCCTTCGCCATGGACTGCCACACCTCGCCCATGCGCTTGACGGTCTTCTTGAAGTTGTCGATGTAGATGAACACCTGCATGTCCAGGCGCTGCTGGATCAGCTCGACGGCCTTGCCCGACTGGTTCGGCTGGAGCTGCTCGCCGGCCTGCTGGTTGCCCAGCATGTCTTCCAGCGCGGTGGCGGCAAGCTGCGCGAGGGCGGCCATCGCCGGCGGCATGTTCGGCGCCTTGGTGTAGGCGATCGGGCCGGTGGCCACCTGCTGCCCGGTCTGCGGATCCAGGATCGGATTGACCAGGAGATAGGGGTACTTCTTGACCGCGTCGTCGGCCCACATCTGCGCGTGGCCGGCGATCTGCTCGGGCGTGAAAATGGGCTTCTCGATGTCGAAGCGCCCGGCCATCTCGGCCAGCCAGGACTTGATCATGTTGTCCAGCACCTGGGCGTCGCGCGCCAGCCGCACGTGGCCCTGGCAGCGCTCGACGCCGTCCACATACCAGCGCTTCCCATAGAACGGGATGACCGGGATGCAGTTGCCGGCGATGTAGCCCTCGTCGGAGAGGATGCGGGCGCCGTTCATGATGTACTTGCGCACCTTGCGGACCGTGCGGCGCTTCTCGCGCACCTTGCGAAAGCCGGTGGCGGTCAGCTGGTCGAGCAAGGTGGGATCGTCCTCCAGCTCCTGCGCCGTGACCTCTTTCTCGTTCGGCTCGTCGTCGCCCAGCGCGATGCCACGGAAGAAGTGCACCAGCTCGGTCTGCTGTTCGACCTCGTACACCTCGGCGATCCAGACCACGTCCGGCGTGCACCAGTCGTACTCGGCGCGGCTGATGTCCTTCGGCCAGCTGGCCGGGTCGTCGTCCCACTCGTCCTGGTACTCGTCACGGCTCATCGACGAGAGCACATAGCAGCGCTTGGCGTCGGCCTTGTCGTAGCGCTTGCCGTCCAGGCTGAAGAACACGCAGGCGTCCGCCTCGTAGATCGGCTCGATGGCGATGCGCTGGCGGTCGTCCTCGTCGTCGTCCTCGTCCTCGTAGCGCGCGCGCAGCCGGATCGCGCCCATGCCGCCTGAGGTGCCTTCCTCGAAACAGTTGTCGTAGGCCTCCTGGGCGCCGCTGTCCTGCTCGTCCGCCCGGAACAGGCCGTCGCAGGTGTCCGCCAGCTCGTCGGCGTCGCTTCCGTCCTTCGGCACGAAGTCCACCGTGATCCGGTTGTTGCGGTACTCGTTCACCACGCGCAGCACGGCCAGGTGGGTCTTGTTGAACTCGAAGCGGGGCTTGTTCTCGAACTGCTCGCCGACCGGGCCTTCCCACTGCGCGCCCGGGATGGAGTAGAAGCGGCGGTCGCTCAGGCACTGGATGCGCACGTCGCGCACGGCGGACTGGATCTTGTCGAAGTCGGAACGGAAGAACGTGTGCTTCTCGGTGAGGCGCTGCTCGGTGCTGGGGCGGCTCATAGGTTTGGCCTTTCGGAAATTAAATTTCCGATAGTCTACAACTACCAATGTCGCGCGGAAATGTGTTTTCAGTGGTGGCGTTTGACGGACCGGGGAGAACGGACTACTCTTGCGGATGCCGCCCGGGCGCCACACCCGGACGGCAAACGTGGGTTAATCGATCAGAACCAGGAAAGCATCGGTGTCATGATCAGGATTGCGACCAGTGGGTGGAGACTGAGAGTGAAGCGGTTGTAGGTGATGGTCATGAGACTCCTGTGAAAAGTGATTTTCTACACCAGAGGCCGGGTTCGCACCCCGGCCTTTTTTCGTTCTGGCCGCACCATTATCCACAAACGGAGGACTTCGTCACCTTCGCTTGCCCCTGAAAGCCCGGCTATTCCCCTGGCCTCCGGGTCGATATTCGGCTGTAGAAGATGGGTTTTCCGCAGCTACGCGGCCTGATCCGTCGTCGGTTAGAGGGGCGAACGATGTATTACGCTCAGCGCGTGCAGGTGCAGCGCATTGGCATGCGGTGCAGCAGTTTGACCTGACCCAAGTAGTGACGGGGCAGCGTGACGATCCGAATCGTGTCCAGATGTTTCGTGAAATGCTGCATGTTCGGACCGAGAAATCGCCTATTTCCTGCGAAATGGTGCCGCCATCGGGATGGGTATCGCTGCCTTCGGCGGCGGCGCCGGCGCGACCTGCACGCTGTTGATGGCGTCGAACATGGGGTCTAGCTGGTCGTCGTGTGCGCCACCCGGGAACGCCGCGGCCTCGGCGAGGAAGTCGGACAACCAGGGCGCGTCGATCGGTAGCAGCACGTTTCCGCTTTCGATGAAAGGCGCCGAGTCATGGCCCCTGGATAGCTTGTCCTTGTCGCGCTGCACGGGGAGGATCGGCACACCCTCGCGCCGGAGCGTCTGGATCAGGCCCGTTCCGGACACCTTGTCCTCGACCATTATCGCGCGCAGCACAGCGCCGCCGGCGGGCAGCGCCTTGTGCTTGTGCCAGAAGGCGCGGGCCTGCACCAGCAGTTCGGGCGCCTCCCACTTTCCGCGAATCTGGTCGATCAGCACCGCCTCCCCGGTGATCGACCGCCCCCAGCACTGGAACACGCTGTAGTCGTTCTCCTCGCCGGTCTTCTGCGCCGTGTCGGCGTGGATCATGCGGAACTCCAGACGCGGCAGGGCGGTGTAGTACCGGAACCAGGCCTCCTTGATGATGCCGCCGCCGCGCGGCGCCGGGCGCTGCTGCAACTGGCCGGCCGTGCCGTATGAGCCCAGCGTCTTCTCCAGCTCCTGCACCTTCTCCTCGCCGAAGCGCTCGGGGAACATCAGCTCGCCTTCCTCGGTGCGCGGGTCGGTCCAGCCGATCGAGGTGGTGCAGCGGCGCGCGGGCTCGAACCGCATCGGAATGCACAGGTGGACGTAGGGCAGGCCCATGTCCTTGATCACGCCCGAGACGTCCTTCTCGTTCAGGCGCTGCATCACCACCACGATGGCCGACTGGTCGTTGTTGACACGGGTCGGCAGGGTCTCGGTGAACGCCAGGCGCGCCTCCTCGAGCTTGGCCGCCGAGTTGGCGTTGTCGGCGCTGATCGGGTCGTCCAGGATCACGCGGTCGCCGCGCACGCCGGTCATGCTGGTGAAGGCCCGTGCCTGGCGAAAGCCCTTGTGCACATTGCCGAATTCCTTCTTGCCATCCAGGTCGCGCGCCAGTTCGAGCGGCCATAGCTTCTGGTACCAGTCTGACTTGACCAGGTCGCGGCACTTGCGGTTGTCTCGGATGGCCAGCGTCTCTTCGTGCGCGGTACCGACGAAACGCATCTCGGGCATGCCGCGCGGGCCCCACTCCCAGGCCGGCCAGATCACGCCGGTGAGCAGCGACTTCATCGACCCGGGCGGCACGTTCATGAGCAGGCGGGTGATCTCGCCCTTCGTCACCGCCTCCAGGTGCAGGCAGATCGCGTCCAGGGCCCAGCCCCATTTCAGTTCGGCGGCCGGCTCCAGCACGTGCCAGGCGCGCTGGGCGAAGTGGGCGAGGGAGCGCTTGCACAGCTCGCGCTCCACGTTCAGGAGGTCAGCGTCGTTCAGCTGCATCTTTCGCCGCCAGGATCTCGGCCAGGGCCGCGGTTGAGAGGGTGGCCACGTCAAGCGTCGCCTTCGATTGGATCGGCCCGCCGCCTTCGCCGGTCAGCTGCATCTTGTTGCCGTACTTGCGCGGCTTCATCCGCTGGGCCTGCTCGACCCGGGCGTGGATCCGCAGCTTCGCCTTGCGGATCGAGTCAGCGTCCACCTTGCAGTTGTCGGCGATCTCCACGATCTCGTCGATGAGCGTGTCCGCGCGCTCGTCCGTCGCCGTCTCGTACATCTGCTGGAAGTCGACGTGCTCGCGCAGCCAGCGGAAGACGGTCGCCTTGCTGGGCATGCCGGGAAGCTTGCACACCGCCCGGATGGTCTTGCCGTCCGCGATAGCGGCGCAGAACTTGGCGGCGAGCTCGGGCGTGTAGGAGGTCTGGGTCATGGCGCGCGGGGGAGGGTGGACAGGTGCAATGATGCCACTACTCAACTTTTGTCGGAAGGGAGTCGGGGATCGTTGAGACAGAGGATCGTGACAATCCGCGCATTTCCGGAGCACATCGTCTCGTTATCATCTTGCATTTTGGAAACTTAATGAACGATTTCTTTAGCACCAACGTTTTCCTCCTACTCGCATTTTTGGGGACCGGCGTCGTCTTCCTTGCTCTAGCCTCTGTGTCTGACCGAGAAATCACTCGTGTTGGCGTGATGTTTTGGGGAATAGTCCTAATAGCGATAGGGGGATACGTTGCCTCAGAACTGCTCGCTTGGCATCCGATAGCGGAAGGCTTGATTGACAACAAAGAAAGCGGACGGCCAATATCCAAGAGTGTGTTTGAGGAGTTCGAACGCAAATCAGCGCTCATGCTTTGGGTAATCCCGTTCGTCACCGGCTCACTCGGAACCAACTTGATCTCAGATGCGCTCATGAACCACGCCCGATATCGGAGGCCGTCGAGCGAGTGCGTCGCCATCCTGATTCTTGTGTGGTTGGTCAAGAAACTCTTCTGGTCCACGGTGAAGTTGCTGTTGAACGCGACCGAACTGGCCTGGCTCGTCCTGACCGTTCCGGGTTGGCCAAGAAGGTGGCGCGTCAGCGCGCGCATCCATCGACGCGCCAAAGCCCGTCGGGATGCTCGCTCTAAGCGGCGGTCGCGGAGGTGATCTCCGGGCCCACTATTCGCGCAGAGACCTGGTCCTCGATACCGTCCTGTGCCGCGCGGAAGACTCGCACGAAGTCAGCCATTGGCCGGCGAGCGATTCCCAACTTCCGACAGGCTGCGTCGGGAGTGACTTGCTTCACGTAGCACCACCAGAGCAGACTGCGGGCGCCCGTGGGCAGGTCGCGCATGGCCAGGTCGAGCAGCTGGGCGTCGGCCAGGTCGAAGGCGCGGCGCTCACCCTTTTCCATGATCGGGCTGCTCTCCTGGCGGTGGAGCCGCGCCCAGTTCTCCAGGCGCGAACCGATGTCGCGGCGGTCCGTCATCAAGGGAACTCCTGCAGCCGGCCACAGTTCGGACAGTGCACGCCCTCGCGCAGCACATGGAACAGGTCGTTGCCGCAGTTGCAGGTCCAGACCAGCGTGCCGCGCTCTGGAGAGTGCTTGTACTTCATCCTGCCGCGCTCCAGGTGGCAGGCCGGGCACTCCATCCAGCCGTCCGTTTCCTCGAACATCTGCTGCTCGATCTCGGCCACCCATTCGTGCTTGCAGTCCAGGCACAAGGCCGCCCCGGTGATGTGCGGCACTTCCGGCTCCCGCCGCTTGAAGTCGATGACGTTCGCGCTCACGACGGCCCCCTCAGAACGGCATCGGCGCTTCTTCCGCCGGCTGCAACTCGATCGAGCGGGCGAGCGACAGGATGGCCAGCGCGTCGGCGTGGTTGTCGTCGACCGGGTGGAAGCCTTTGGCCTTCGCCGCGGCGACCATGTCGCCCTTGTTGGCGTTGCCCCGGCCGGTCCAGTGCTTCTTGACCTGGCTGACGCCGACGCGGCGCAGCGGCACGTTGTTCGCCACGCACCACATTTCCAGGCATGCGAGGAAGCCGCCGTACACGTGCGCGGCTATGGTGTTCGGCTGCTGCCTGGTGCCGTGCATCATCACTTCCTCGTAGTAGATCGCGTGGATCTCGCCTGCGGCCACGCGCTGCTCGCCGAGGAAGGCGCGGAACTTGAGCCAGCGCTGGCCTGCGGCCTCCAGGCGCTTCGCTGCGAAGCTCTCGCTGCCGCCGGAGATCGCGCCGTTGCGGTCCGTGCGGGCCCAGCCGGTGGTGGTGCCGATGTCGATGGCCAGGATGTTCATGCGCACCCCCAACCGCCGCCAAGCGGGTCGCCGTAGTAGTCGCCGGGCGGGATCCGCTCGCGCAGGCTGTCGGCCTTGCCGTAGTAGGTGCCTCCGGTGCGTTCGTGGTTGACCTGGCGGCCGCTCCAGTTCAGCGAGTGGCGGCCTGCGGTGACGCGCCAGCCTGCGTACAGGCCCTCGCGCTTGTTCCGGGACTGGATGATTCGGGTCATGAGTTTCTCCTCGTTGTCGTTATGCGCCCGGCGCTGGGCCGGGCTGGTGGTGCTGGTCAGACGGTGGCGCTGGCGGCGGCCTGGAACACGGCGATGCGCTCGCCCAGGATGCGCGAGTAGCTGACCATCGCTTCCTCTTGGCGCTCCAGCCGGGACTTCTCGCCCTCGTCCAGGTCAGCGAAGATTGGCGTGCCGAAGAATGCCTCCAGCTTCGTCAGCTTCTCGTCCAGTTCGCGCTTCTCGTCGATCACGCGCTGCTGGTGCGGCGGCAGGCCAAGCGACTTCGGCTCGTCGGCACGGGCTACCTCGCCGGCGTACTTCTCGGCCTGCTGCTTCTGGTACGGCATCCAGTGCCAGGACGGGTAGCAGGCCGGCTCCTGCTCCGGATCCGCGTGGGTGACGGTCCGTTTGAGGCCGTTGTCGACGTCCGAAGCGTTCAGAGGGAACACGTAGAGGTCGGCGTTGAACGTGCCGTTGCCCTTGATGACGATGGCTGGACGGATCTCGCCGTCGGCGCCGCGATACCAAACGATGCGGCCAGGGGTAGGGGTGATGTGGGTGGTGCTCATGTTGCCCTTTCAGGTTGGTGCTGCGGTTGTGCGCTCGCGCGCGAAATGGTCTCGTCAGGCCTGGACCGGTGGTGCCTCTGCCCCCATCGCTTCCCGTGCGAACTTCACCTGGAGCTGGCTGAGTCTGGTGTCTCCGGCCGCTTCCCGTGCCAGGATCTTCTTTGCCCAAGCCCGGTTGTCGTGGTCGGCCGGCTTGTGGGTCACGGTGGCGATCAGGTGCTTGATGGCCTGCTGCGCCTTCTCTGTCGAGGTGGTCGCCTTGCCTGGGGAGATGAGGGCAAGCATCGGTGCTGGGATCTGCTCCCACTGCGCCTTGGCCAGCTGCTGCTCGAGCGCGGTTTCCCAGCGGGCTTTGACCTGGCTGTACGTCAGCTGCTGCAGTTCCGTGGCCATGGGCATGGCGGCCCAGTAGATCGCAGGGTGGGACCAGGTGCCGTGCTCACCGGCGAAGCGCGCCTGCACACCGGCGACGGCCTCGTAGTACGCGCGCATCGGGTCGACGCTCGGCCGGCAGGCCTGGATGAACTCGGCGCAGGAGGGCGGCCAGGTGAAGCGGCGGCGGCACTCGCGCAGGCCGACCTTCACGTCGTCCGGCGTGATGCCTTCCTCCTCGAACGCCTCGACCCAGCTCTCCGCCCAGTTGTCGATCGCCTGCTGGCTCGCGAAGTTGGAGCGCCACTTGTGCGGATAGGCGCCGTCCAGGCGGTTGAACAGGTGGTCGATGCAGGAGATGCCAAGGGCGGGGACCGGGTCGAACCACTTCGAGTAGGGCCTGGTGCTGGGCGAGGACGGCAGCTCGGGGATCTCGGCGAGGTGGCTCATGAGGCTCTCCGGTTGCGGTTGACGTGGGCGACGGGGTCGAACTTCTCGGGCTGGCCGGGTCGACCTGGTGCTGGTGGCGCTGCTCCCGAGGCGTTGAGAGCGGCGGCTTCCTTTGCCCAGCGGGTGATGATTCCGATGACGTAGTTCGGGCCGATGGTCTCGCTTGGCTTCGAGCGCTTCGCTTCCTCGCAAGCGGCTTTCATGGTCTCCACGGTCACGCCGTCAGCGGCCAGCTTGCGCATGAGCATGTTCCCGGGATCGGCGTTGATGCCATAGGCACGCATGGCGATGCAGAGCTGGCCGACGTCTGCGGTGGTTGCCGGAGAGGGGAGAACCCCGCGCTGCTCCGCGTCCTGTCGCAACTCCGGTTGAGCAGTGGCGGTGTGGGGGGTAGGGGTTTGAATTCCAGTCCCGTCCATAACCCCTCCTATCGACTCCACTCCACTCCTCTCCGTAGTCGAGTCACCACCGAGGGATTGCGTGTCACCTTTCGTGTCACCGGCTAAATTTCGCGCGTCACCGCGCTTTCGGCCACGCTTGCAGCCTGAGCAGATCAGACGCAAGCTCTTGATATCGCTGGCGTTTTCATCACCGTTCGCTGCCAGTGACAGGATTGAGAGATTGGAGGTGTCCCCACAGAGGTGACACGCGTCACCATCTCGCTCACGCAGTTTTCGGAGAACGATCTGACGTTGCTTTCCACCCAACCTTTTGTAGGTGACGCCGGTGACGCGGTCACCTTTTGCGTCACCTGTGTCACCTCGCGCGTCACCGGTCGGGTGACGGTAGGTCGGCTGGTCAATGCGCTGGTGTCGGCGCCAGCCGGTGACGCGCCAGAATGCGCGGCCATCGACTTCATATTCCTCGACCAGTCCCTGTTCGATCATCTCGTCGATGAACACCATGACCTGGTCGGCCGTGAGCGTGTCGCCCGGCAGCACTTCGGCTTTCAGGGATAGGGCGCTGGCGGGGTGGATGCCGTTGTCGTCGCAGAAATTCCAAAGGCCGATGAACAATAGTCGCGCGTCGCGCGACATGTTCATGACCTGCTCGGAAGTCCAATACTCGGGCTTGACGCTGCGAATGCGAGCCATGTCAGGCCCCCATCGCAGCTAAGGTGGAAATTACGCGTTGCTCAGCAGCCGAAGAATAGCCTCGGCCATTTCCTTGGCTGATTCCGGGGGAAGATCCAGAGTGGTGTACTCCACTGTCTGGTCCTTGCCGATTTGTGCTACGTCGACCACAACGTAGCCGCTGTCCTCGATCTTGATGTTGATCGAAGGTCGATCCGGTATGTAGTACTCGTTGCTCATTCCCTGCCTTCCACCCTGCCGTCGTTGTGAATAGGGCCAGCACTGCTCGGCAGGATTCAGCAGCGCCTTGGCGCGCGCCAGTTGCCCTCGCAAAAATTATACGGTATTGCCGAACTGTAACCGCTCGGAGTTTCGCGGAGGTCGTCATGGTTCGGCGGCCTCCACCAAGCACACTTGGGCCTGCGGCCGCGTGGCGCGGTCGTACCTGGCCTGCAGCTTCTCGGCCTGACGCTTGCGCCATCCGATCTGCCAGTCCTCGATGGCGGGCGAACCCGGGTTCATGTGGTGGTCGTTGACACCCAGGCCGGCGTCGAACGCGTCGGCGCCGCGGGCTCGCATGGTTGCGCGGGAGATGATCTGGTGGCTCATGGGCGCACCTCCGCGATATCGACCGCTCGACGCAGATCCTGCCGGGCACGGTATTCCTCGCGCTGCTTCTGGACGTCGCCTTTATTGGCGATCGCGGCCTTGTCCGCCTTGCGCCAGATACGGGCGTGCCGGCTGATGTGCTGATCGTCCGGGATCGGCTTGTGAACCGGTTCTTTCATTCGTGTGTACCTCATGTTGCGTGATGAATCGTCCATGTCCCAGCCTCAAAGACGCATGTGCATGCGCGGACGTGCGCCGTAGTTGGCCCGGCCCGGGAGCAACATGGCCATGTTCTGGCCATAGCCGGTCCTTCCTGCGGCGGCGACCTGCCGCTTACTCTTCTGTTCCGCGATCCAGGCTTTCGCCAGGGTGCGCAGCTGGGAGCTGTGCTTTACATCGGCTGCGCCGCATTCCTGGTCGAACTCGACAAACTCGTCGGCGTTCAGCAGGGCTTTCACGGGAATGTTGCGAGGGGATTTCATGGGGTGGTTCTCCTAGTGTTGGTGGTTCAGGACTTCGGTTGATGGGATGGCGTGTCAGGTGGCCGGCTCGGGTGGGGCGTGATCGGTGCGGCGGCGTCGCGGAGGCTGGGCGGCGAGCTCGGGCCAGATGCGCTGCCAGTCGTCGGGGAACATCTCTTTACGCGTGACGAGGCCATTCGTCGCGGCCTCGATCGCAGCGCCATAGATGACCGGAATCGGTCGCGTTCCTTCGGCCCAGCGGCTGACATCAGGAGCGTGCGCTCCGATCGCTTTGGCTAGTGCGGCCTGGCGGCCACGTTCTTGGGAAAGGTAGGTTTTGATGTCCATAACGCTGAAGTATAGCGATTCGCTAAACAAATGCAATAGCGAATCGCATATTTCAAACTATAGCGGTTTGCTATTTAATGCTCGGATGCAAACAAATGATGAAGTTCGCCGGAAGAACCTCGAGATAGCCATCAAGCGGGCGGGTACCGCCGCGAAGCTCGCGGAGGCGGCTAAAACTTCCGCCGCTTATCTCAGCCAGATCAAGAATCGGACGCCGGATAGCAAGTCCGGAACGCCCAAGACGATGGGTGACGATATGGCGCGGCGAATTGAAGCGGCTATCGGAGAGGCGCACGGGTGGATCGACACTCCGCACGATGTCGACGTCGATGGCGCAAGGCGCGAGCGTGAGCAGCCCGGCGTCGACCGGCGCCAGGGCGGACGGGAGCAGCCGCTGAATCGATCAGTCGTGCTCGCCTTCGACCCCGAGGACGGTATTCCCGATGACGTGGTGCTGGTGCCCGAGTCACGAATCGAGTTCTCGGCCGGCGCGGGTCGTATCAACTACGAGCTGGTGGAGGACGAGGAACCAGCCACCTACCGGCGCAGCTGGTTCCAGAAGTACGGCATCAACCCCGACCGCGTGCGCCGCTTCCGGGTGGCGGGCGACAGCATGGAGCCGCTGCTGTTCGCGCGTGACACGATCCTTGTCAACCTGGACGAAACCCAGGTCATCGATGGGCGCTTGTACGCGCTCCGCTACGGCGACCAGCTGCGCGTGAAATACCTGAGCAAGCGGCTCGATGGAACCCTGGTGCTGCGAAGCGTGAACCCGGCCTACAAGGATGAGGAAGTGCCGGCGGAAATGGCGAATGAGCACATAACGGTAATTGGTCGGGTGCGCGATAGGAGCGGGACCGGCGGTCTCTGAGCAACCACATAATCAAATTTAATAGGACCTTTGATGAAATTCAGAGACATTGCGATGGCCGCCTGCCTGACGGCTCTCTATCTGCCCGCTTATGGCGCCAACGACAACGGAGTAACTGGCAATGACTGGCATTCAATATGCAACAACAAGAAGGCGGACCGCCCCGGTGGTTGCGATACTTATGTTGTCGGAGTGGTTTCAGGGATTAAGGCACAGGCGGCGATCACATCGACGAAAGAACCTTTTTGCGCGCCGCCCAAGGTGAGTTATCAGCAATATGCGGATATTTTCTTTAAGTATCTCGATAATCATCCAGAGCAAAGGCACGAATTAGCGGTAATCCTCGCGCTTCAGTCATGGCGTGATGCGTTCCCATGCTCTAAATAGACGCGTGCTCACAACAGGTAACAAGGGCGCTACGGCACGCCAAGCTGCCGAACTAGGAATTCTATGACCGCCACTACCTTTGGACTTCTTGCGTGCATCGGTGTTATTGCCCTGATACTCAACTCGGAAATTCGGCGGGTGCAACGTAATCTTGATGAGTCGATCAGGAATCAGCAGCGTGTATTTCCGAAAGTGCAGCAGTTGGAAAGTGAGATTGCCGCCTTGAAGCGAGGGATGAAGGGAATGCAGCGAGAAATCGATAGGCTCAAGCCAAAGGTTGTCGAACAGGATTCCGAGGAAGACTATTTATAAAATAATCCCCGCCGTGGCGGGGATCGGAGAGAGCAGTATGACTAAAATGCCGTTCCATGTGGGCGATAAAGTCGAGACATTTGACGTAAGCTTTGACCGTCGGCGCAGTATGTACCATATAACATTCAATGCTGCGACGAAGGCTCGGTCAAGTGGACTGCGCCACTTGCCATCGAAGCTCTTTCAGTGGAAACGACCGTTATCGATAACAGCCCACTTATTATAAGCTTTAGCTTCGAATACACCGATCAGGGTGGGATTTTGCTAAAGCCGCACGCTCACAATGGAGAGCTCACAGGTCTGCTTTTTAGTCGTCAGGATTGGCAGCAACTTGCAGCGACACTTTTGGAACGAGAATAACTCGCCCTTCCAATTCAAAAGCAACTGTAAGCGGTCCATTACTACTTTCAGCCTCGGCATACATCCGCTCGATGTGCCTCTGGCGACAGTCTTCTGGTAGTGCATCCCAGGCCGCGAAGAAGGCTTCGCCGCCACCAGCCTCCCCAATAGGAAAGCGGCGTCTTTCGCCGTCCGGCATGTCGAGCGTGAGTACCACACCATCTTGACGCGAGGCCGTGGTACGCCCGACACTGTCTACCTTACCCATCTCATCCATCCCATCCTCCATGCCCCGCACGCCGGGGCTTTTTTACGTCCCGACCGCCGGGACCGCTCGTCAGTAAGCCTACAGACGCAACCAGTGTAGCGAAATATTTAGCGCATCGCTACAGAAAGTTCTTTACATACTTTAGCGCTTCGCTATAATCACTCCATCGAAACATGCTCCGCACTGCAGAGCCGCGACTGGAGATCACCATGCAACCCCTCAAGAAATCCGACCAGCGCTTCATGGTCAGCCCGGACGGCCGAGACGCCGAGTGGGTGCACCAGGCCGAGGTGAACAAGCGCTTCCCTGGCTGGACCGACTGCACCGACACGACTGACGACGAGTTCGACGCGCTGATGCACGCCCGGCTCGCCGCGAACCCACTTTTCGCTTGAGGAGCCGACCATGGCACGCAACGACCCCACCCCCGAGCAGCGCGACGCCGCTCTGACCGACAAGACCCGCGAGCAGTTCGCGAAGATCGCCGCGGCGCTGGCCGCCGGCGACGCCGACACCGTCCAAACCATCGATGAGGCCCTGGGCGACTACCTCCAGGACAACCAAGCGCGCGCCGAGCTGCTCCAGCGGACCGCCGCCGGCCAGAACGCGCTCCAGCTGGTGCTGGCCGATCTGATCGTCGCCGAGGCCTCGACCCGGGCCGCGAAGGAAGTGGACGAGATCGAGCGCCACCGCCGCGACGACTGGGTGGACGAGCAGATCGACAGGATGAAGTGGAACCGGGCCATGGCCTGACCGAACCGGTGCGCCGCGCCCCGTGATGCGCGGCTTGCCTTGCCCGGGTCAGGAAAACGGGACTGTGGGATCAGAGCATGCCCTGACGGCTGGGAAAGACCAGCGACCACAGAGCAAGGGCGGCGTGGGAAATCGATGACACGCAAAGACGAACGCGGTGGGGCGTCAGAAAAGATTGTACCCATCGAGGGCAGGAAGGTGGCCAGTGAGATCTGAGAGCCGCGTGCGGCCAGCCTCCGAACACATCGCCGGGGTAGCGTCCGGCCCCTTGCTCTGTGGTGAAGCGCGCCGCTGACGCGCAGCGACTGCAACGCGACTTATCCGGGGGATCAGCACCCGGGCCACACGCCAGCCTGGGGCGCACAGGCCGATGCCGGACATCGTGAAAGCCGGAATAACGAACAATAACCGCCGGCGGCGCCGGCCAACGACAGGAGCAGCAGGATGACATCAGCAAACGGCGGCCCGGCTTTCCCGGTGCCTGGACTTCAGCACGACGAGGACTTCAACGGCATGTCGCTGCGCGACTACTTTGCTGCCAGGGCACTCCCAGCGGTCATTGCGGCCGCTTTCATTGATGGAGTTGCGAGTAGGTCCAATGGCGGTGACGTCACCGAGTCGATCATCGCGCAACAGTCCTATCACTTTGCCGACGCCATGCTCGCCGCGCGAGGTGCCGCGTGATCCCCGCCATCCGCATCGTCCGCCGTCTGGTGCGCAAGCTGACCAAACCGCTGCGCCTGCACATGACCACCGCCGCCATCGCTCGCTCGGAAGCCCAGGTGGAGACCCTGCTCGCGATCCGCGAGGAGGCCGCGCAGCTGATCGTCGCCGAACACCGCTACCAGGTGCATCTGGCGGTCAAGCGCAACCGGATCGAGGCTTCCTGACCATGCTGCGCCACATCCGAACCCAGTACCAGTTGTCCCTGCGCGCCGGCTTCCGTCCGCGCAAAGCACTCGCCCGCGCGCTGCGCACCTATATCACCGGCTTCTAATCCGAGAGAGGAAACACCCCCATGAGCAACAACCAAGTCGCCGTCAGCCCGGCCAAGAGCCTGAGCACCTTCCTGGACAAGTACAAAGGCCAGATCGCCAACGCGCTGCCGAAGCACATCAGCCCGGACCGCATGGTGCGCCTGACCATGACCGCGTTCAGCCAGAACCCGGCCCTGCAGAAGTGCGACCTGCACAGCATCTTCGGTTCGGTCGTCGTCGCCGCCCAGCTGGGCCTGGAGATCGGCGTGGGCGGCCAGGGCTACCTGGTCCCCTACGGCGGCAAGGCCACCTTCGTCCCGGGCTGGCAGGGGCTGGTCGACCTGGTCTCGCGCGCCGGCCGCGCCACCGTCTGGACCGGCGCCGTGTACATCGGCGACGAGTTCGATTGGGCGCTGGGCGACCGGCCCTTCATCAAGCACCGCCCGGGCGCCGGCGGTGACAGCTGGAAGGACATCACCCACGTGTACGCGGTGGGCCGCGTCAACGGCAGCGAGTACCCGGTGATCGAGGTCTGGACGATGGATCGCGTGGTCAAGCACCTGAACAAGTTCAACAAGGTGGGCGGGCGCCACTACGCGCTGGAGAAGAACGGCCAGAACATGGAGATGTACGCCCGCAAGGTGGTGCTGCTCCAGGTGCTCAAGTACATGCCCAAGTCGATCGAGGTGCAGCGCGCGGTGGACGTGGCCACGGCCGTGGACGCGGGCAAGGCCTTCACGATCGACAGCGACATGGTGGTGATCAACGACCAGGACGACGACCAGGGCGCGGCCGGCGGTGACGACCAGGGCCAGAGCCAACCAGCGACCAGCGGCGCGCGCGCCGGCGCCGACCTGCCGATGTGCACGCCCGAGAACTTCGACAAGAACAAGGCCGGGTGGCGCGAGCAGGTGGTGTCGAAGAAGAAGACCGTCGCCGAGCTGGTCGCGATGATCCAGACCCGCCAGCTGCTCACCGACGAGCAGAAGCTGACGATCGACGCGTGGAGCCATGAAGCTGACTGACGTGACGGCGGCCGACATCCGGGCCGCGCTCGAATACGACCCGCTGACCGGCGTGTTCACCCACCGGGATCGTTCGATCGCGAAGAAGGCAACCGCCGGCACCGTGAACGCACGGAAGGCCGGTGGTTACCAGGTGCTGTGCGTGGGCTACAAGAGGGTGTATGCGCATCGCGCCGCCTGGATGCACGTGCACGGCGATATCCCGGAAGGCCTCGTTATCGACCACATCGACGGGGATGGTCTGAACAATCGGCTGGCAAACCTGCGCTTGGTGACCCGTTCGATCAATCAGCGGAACAGGCGAGTTAACACATCTGGGCTGACTGTATTCGGGGTCTATCGCCGCAAGGGTGGATTTTCGGTTCACTTCCTTGGTCGGTATGTCGCGTGGGTCAAGGACTACTTCGAAGCCTGCTGTATCAGGAAGTCTCTCGAATCAAGAAACGGTTATCTCAACGAAGGAAATGACATGAAGACGCATTCGTTAATTCAGGGAACGCCCGCTTGGCACGCCTACCGCGCCGCGCATTTCAATGCCAGCGACGCGCCGGCGATGATGGGCTGCTCGCCATACCGCAGCCGTACCGATCTCTTACACGAGCGCCACACCGGGACTGCGCCGGACATCGATGCCGGCACCCAGGCACGTTTCGATGACGGCCACCGCTTCGAGGCGCTGGCGCGGCTGCGGGCCGAGAGCCTTGTGGGAGAAGACCTCTACCCGGTGACCGGTTCGATGGGAGAACTTTCGGCATCGTTCGACGGCATCACGATGGCTGGGAACATCGTGTGGGAGCACAAAACCCTGAACGATGAGATCCGCGCCTGCGAGTCCGCCGACCAATTGGGCCTGCACTACCGTGTGCAAATGGAGCAGCAGCTGCTGGTGTCGGGCGCTGAGCGCTGCCTGTTCCTGGCCACGAAGTGGGACGACAGTGACAACCTGGTCGAGGAGCGGCACTTCTGGTACGAGCCGAACGAAGGCCTACGCGCCGAGATCATCGCCGGCTGGGCCCAGTTCGAGAAGGACCTGGCCGAGTACGTGCCGGTGGAATACGCGGCCAAGCCGGAAGCCGAGCCGATCATGTCGCTGCCCGCCCTGGTGATCCAGATCCGCGGCGAGGTGGCCACCAGCAACCTGCCGGCCTTCCAGGCCCGGGCCGAGCGCTTCATCGCCAGCATCAAGACCGACCTGGTCACCGATCAGGACTTCGCCGACGCCGAAGCGACCGTCAAGTTCTGCGAGAAGGCCGAGAACGACCTCGAACAGGCCAAGCGCGCCGCGCTGGAGCAGACCGCCGACATCGCCGAGCTGATGCGCACGATCGACCACATCGGCGAGCAGCTGCGCGCCAAGCGCCTGACGCTGCAGCGCACCGTGAAGGACAAGAAGGAACTGATCAAGGCGAGCATCCTCAACCAGGTGAAGCTGGCCTTCCAGGAGCACGTGGACGGGCTGGAGAAGGAAATCGCGCCGCTGCGCCTGGTGTTCCAGGCCCGCGACTTCGCCGGCGCCATGAAGAACAAGCGCACCCTGGCCACGCTGCAGGACGCCGTGGACACCGAGCTGGCCAACGCGAAGATCGCGATCGACGCCATCGCCGCCGGCGTGCGCGGGCGCCTGGCCTGGTACCGGGAGAACGTGGGCGATTGCGGGTGCCTGTTCGCCGACTTGCAGAACATCATCCAGAAGCCGGACGAGGACTTCCAGATGGTGGTGAAGAGCCGCATCGCCGAGCACCAGGCGCGCGAGGCCGAGAAGCTGGAGCGCGCGCGCGCCGAAGCGGAGGCCGCGGCCCGGGCCAAGGCGGAAGCCGAAGCCGCCGCCCAAGCGAAGGCGCAGGCGGACGCGGCGAAGGCCGAGCTGGAAGCTGCCCAGCCTACGCCGGAAGCCGCGGAGCTGCCACTGGAGGGAAGGCAGACGCTGGCGCCGGAGGCGGCGTGGCCGTTCCCGACGGAGCGCGTGGCCGTCACGCCAATCGCCGCCGCGCGTCCGGCTACCACTGGCGCGCCGCCAACCCTGCGCCTGGGTCAGATCTGCGAGCGCCTCGGATTCACCATGACCGTGGAATTCCTCGCCTCGCTGGGCTTCGCGCCGGCCAAGCAGGAAAAGGCCGCGCGCCTGTACCACGAACACGACTTCCCCGCGATCTGCGCGGCGCTGATCCGCCATGTCACCGCCGTGGCCCAACAGGCGAAAGCAGCCTAACCCAAAGGACAACGAAATGCTCTTCTATCAAATCAACCATCAGCGCGAGATCACCCAGCAGCAGGCGATCAGCAAATACTGGGGCGGTGAAATCACCAGCACCCCACACCCTGAATACCGATACGGCTGCGATGCGCTTCCGCACGGTTGGGCCGAGATCACTCCGGCTGAGTTCGCGCAGTCGAACTTCTTCCGCTATACGCCGCTCGCCACCGGCTGGTCGCGCACGCTGGAAGGGGATGCGAACCTTTTCTTCATGCACGACGACAACGGCTTCGCAATCATCGGCGACTACCACGAGAAGACCGTCCGCTTCTTCAAGTTCGGCTGCAAACACGACTTCGCCGGGGAAGAAGTCGGTCGCTGCTTGACGAAGTACACGTGCAAGACGTGCGGCTTCGTCCAGACCGTCGACTCGTCGGATTGACCATGACCGGCCAGCGCGCGTGCCTGTGGACGGTCCTGCGCTGCCGCGAGCGCGACTTCCAGCGGTTCCTCGGCGTGGACGGCGAAACCGCCGCCGCGCGGCGCGTGAAGGAACTGTGCGAAGTCGGCTCACGGGCCGATCTGGACCGGGACGCGGCCGCCCAGGCGCGCTGGAACGAGCGGATCCGGAAAGCCTACCTGAAATACCAGCAGCACTCCACCACCAACCACAACCAGGACCAGGAGATGTAACCAATGTTCAGCATCATCAAGCTTAAAACTCAGCTGGCGCAAGTGAATGCGCGGGCCGAATGCCACGGCAAGGAAACAAAGCCGGCGTTCGACCTGAAGCTTATTTGCAACATGCCGAACGACGTTCTGATCGACTTCCACCCGGAGCTGCGTTACGTGCTGTTCAAGCCGAACGACGCGCCCGACCTGGTGGAGCAGGCCGATCCGCTCGCGCTCACCGCCCTGCGCTTTCCGAAGCTTGGCAAGCTGAAGTGGGATTTCGAACAGCAGGGCTACAGCCTGCGCATCCCGTACGGCATTGGCGGCCCGCACGACATCGATCTGGCCGACTGCAAGGTGCACAAGGTTTCGTTCACGCCGATGCAGGGCGGAACCGTCGCCGTTGAGTGCACGGTGGTTGCGCACCCGGAGAGCGCCGTGGTCGGCCGCCTGTGCGAAATGATCCAGCAGACCGTCGAAATGGACCTGCTGGCGCCGGCGCCGACCACCGTGCACGAGCTGTTCGGCGAAGACAAGAAGGCGGCCTGATCATGACGCGCGCCTACAAGGTGAACCACGCCCCCGGCTCCGGGCGCCTCGTCGGGCGCGCGGTGAAGAAGGAACGCCGGGCCGCCGCCGTGGAGCAGATCAAGCTGCTGCTGGCGGAAGGGCCGAAGACGGCCGCCGACCTGCGCGAGGCGCTGGGCCTGAACGGCTCCACGGCCTTCGCCTACCTGCACCACATGGCGAGCGACCTGCGCATCGCCCGCAAGACCGGCACCCAGGACGGGAAGGGGCGCGAGCTGTGGGAGCTGGGCGAGGACTTGACGCTGCCGCATCCGGACGCCGAACTGGACGCGAGCTTCGCGCAGCGGGCGCACACGGTGCCGGCGCGCCAGGTCGGTATGTGGCGCGACGCGATGGTGGCGGCGCTGTTCGGGCCGGCGGGCGGGGTGGCGGCATGACCGCCCAGACCTGGACGGATGTGAAGGTCTCGCTGCCGGACGACGACACCCTGGTGCTGGTCGCGCTGAACGATGACGACGTGTGGCCGGCATTCCGCGAAGGCGGTCGGTGGCTGTACGTCAACGCGATGCCGATCACCGGCGAGCGGGTCACCCACTGGATGCACATGCCGGCGGCGCCGGGAGCCGCATCGTGAATCAGTTGGGCTTGTTCGACGCGCCGCCGGCGCCCATTCCTCGCCCGGCCGACCTGCCGGCGGTGCGAAGCGGACGCCCGGAAGTCGCCTACCGCCACCCGGACCAGCTCAATATGGCCTGGACAGGCCGCGGCAAGCCGCCGCGTTGGGTCACCGAGTGGATCGAGAGCGGCAAGTCGCTCGATGCGCTGCGCGTCCCAGGTGCCGCTGTACTCAACAAACAAGGAAAAAATAATGCCGCGTGACGCTACCTTGACCCGCGAGGTCACCCATTTCCACTTCTGCTGCGGCATCGGCGGCGCAGCCAAGGGCTTCAACAAGGCGAACCCGCGCGTCGGCGTCGTCGCGGCGCGCTTCCGCTGCCTGGGCGGCGTCGATGTGTCGCCCTCGGCGATCCGCGACTTCGACCGACTGGTGGGAGTGCCCGGCACCGTGATGGACCTGTTCACTCGCGGCCAGTACATCGCGTTCCACGGCAAGGAACCGCCGGCGGAGTGGCGCGAGATGGGGCCGGCCGACATCCGCCGCGCCGCCGGCAACGAGCGGCCGAACATCGTGTTCATCAGCAGCCCGTGCAAGGGCGCGTCCGGCCTGTTGTCCGAGACGATGAGCCAGACGCCCAAGTACCAGGCGCTGAACGAGCTCACGTTGCGCTGCATCTGGCTGATGGCTGAGGCCTGGGCCGACGACCCGGTCGACCTGATCGTGTTCGAGAACGTGCCCCGGCTGGCCACGCGTGGCCGCCACCTGCTGGACCAGATCAACCAGGTGCTGCAGCGCTACGGTTACGCGGTGGCAGAGACCACGCACGACTGCGGCGAGCTGGGCGGCCTGGCACAGTCGCGCAAGCGCTTCCTGCTGGTGGCGCGCCACGCCGAGAAGGTGCCGCCATTCCTGTACGAGCCGGACAAGAAGCGCCTGCGCGCGGTCGGCGACGTGCTGGGCCGCATGCCGTTCCCGGGCGACCAGGCCGGCGGTCCGATGCATCGCATTCCGCGCCTCCAGTGGAAGACGTGGGTGCGCCTGGCGTTCGTCGAGGCCGGCAGCGACTGGCGATCGTTGAACCGGCTCGCGGTCGAGAACGGCCACCTGCGTGATTACCTGATCGTGCCGGAGATGCACGGTGGAACGTTGGGAGTGAACCGATGGACCGATCCGACCGGCACCGTGACCAGCCGAGGTGCGCCGACGTGCGGCAACTTCGCGGTTGCGGATCCGCGCTTTGACTCGGGTACCTATGACTGCGGCCAGTACGGCCTGTGCGGATGGGACGAGACCATGGGCGCCGTGATCAACGTGAAGAGCCCAGGGCAGGGAACATTTGCGGTGCAGGACCCGCGCCCGCCGGCCGGACCGTTGTTCAGCAAGTACGCCGTCACCCCGTGGAATCAGCGCACCGGAACCGTGATCGGTGGTGACGACCAGGGCGCCTATGCCGTGGCCGATCCCCGCTCGGGTACCAGCTTTGGCGGCAGCGGGAAGTATGTCGTAGTGCCCTTCGACTCGCCGACCGGTACCGTGATCGCCGAGAGCACGACCGGGCACGGCGCCTTTGCCGTCGCCGACCCGCGTACCAGCCTAAACCTGACCCGGGAGAAGGGCGATGCCTACCTGACGGGCGGGCACTACGGCGTGGTGCCGTGGGATTCGCCAAGCGGTGCAGTCAGCGCGGCCGCGCGCCAGGACAACGGGCGCTGGTCCGTGGCGGACCCGCGCGCGCTCCCGGCGCTGGACCAGAAGACGGTCGCCATCATCCGGTCACTGGATGGTACCTGGCACCGCCCGTTCACGACGCTCGAGCTGGCCGCGCTGCAGAGCCTGATCGAGCCCGAGGAATACCTGCTGCTGGACGGCGCGAGCGACAGCGTGTGGCGGGAGCACATCGGCAACCTGGTGCCGCCTGATGCCGCAACCGCGATCGCGGAAGTGATGGGCACCACGCTGTTGCTCGCCTGGGGTGGTGAGACCTTCGTGCTGAGCGCCACGCCGATCTGGGTGCGGAACGTCGCGCTGGCCTTGACGATGTCTGGGGAGGGGCGAGCATGAGCGAAAACAGCAAAATCGAATGGACCGACCACACCTTCAATCCTTGGGAGGGTTGCCAGAAGGTTGGTCCTGGGCTGCGGCTAAGAACTCAGCTTGCTATGGATTCAGTCAACAAAGCGCTTCTCGAGGACCCGCGCCAAACTCTTGCACTCTTTCGCTGCTGCTTCGAGCGTCGCCAACGCCACTCGAGACTGCTCAATAAGACTGTTCAACAAATCCGTCGTGGGCAATTCGGAGCTTTTCTGAACATTGTTGCAGTGCATCTCGATCGTAGCCAAGACTTGAATAGTAAGAGCCAGTTTAGCCGCCGTGTTGTGCGGCAGAGGTATGAGCGGCAACAGTTCCTCATTCGTCCACTTCTCAGCGGTCGCGAGCTTATGTGCACAGAAGCCGAAGACGTTCGGGTCTGTGGGGCGGGACTCGATGGTTTGAATAAGTCGGTTGACGGTACCAATCATAAACGCGAGCTTAAGGAGGATCGATGCTGCCGCCAAAGTAGCCAGGTCGTTCGCCTCTCGCTCTCTGCGCCGACGATCTTCTGTGGCCAGCCATATGGTTCCAACAAGGGCGCCGACCGTGCCAATGGCGCCAATCCATACCCCCCAGTCGGCCGCTTTCATGTCTGCCCAAGGGGTCGCCGCCTCGACATGCCACACAAACAGCAGCACGCCGATGAGCGCGAGAAGGCCAATTGCAAGTGCAAGAAGGGCAAGGCCCCAGTCGTGAATTTTCTGATGCACGAAGATCCCAGTGTCAAAAATTTTCAGATCGTAGCACAGCATTAATGGTGAATTACTAACGAAAGTTCACACATGATCCAGCCCCTCACCGAACTGCTCGCCCCGCTCAAGGCCGCCCTGGTTGCCATTGCATCGAGTGAGCACCGCTGCGTCGCCTGCCGGTCGCCGCAAGGCCAGCGCCACCATGCCGGGTGCCCGTTCGCCCGCTACACCCTTCACTGATATAGGAGAAAACATGCACAAGAACACAGGACCGGCACGACGCAAGGATGACGCCCAACCGAGTGGCCAGCTGCACTGGGAGCCGGAAGCGGAAAGCGGCGACGTGATCCGGATCAGCAAGCAGCACGCGCTGATCAACGCGGCGCAGAGTCTGCTGCAGACGATGGGCACGCCGGCGGCCGTGGTGGCGATGCCCGGCACGCCCACCAGGTGGGTCGGCGTCGGGGAGTTGGACGCGATTCGGGAGCTGCTCCCCGTGCTCAGCGACAAAGCGCGCGCCGACACCTGGGAGGGGGAGGCCGCAAGGCTGCGCAGCGTACTCGTTGAAGTGCGCCACGCGCTTCAGTTCGCCAGCGACTCCGTGGGCGGCGGGATCAACGACACGTTGTGGATGATGCACGGCCAGGAAACAGTATTCGACTTCATCGACGCTGCGCTGGCCGCCGGTGCCGATGGTTCAAGCCGTAGGGCAAAGGAAGAAGGGAGTGAGACGTGAGTGAACTGAACAGGCAGCAAATCTGTGCTGCCCTTGGCGTGAGCGAGTCGACCATACGGAGACTTGAGCACCTCGGGCTACCATATACGCCGGTCGGCATGCGCTCGAAGCGGTACGACCTGGCCGAGTGCAAGAAGTGGTTAAAGGAGAATCAGCAGTGTCAATCTGGGAAGATAAAAAAGGTCGGAAGCACGTCGGAGTTATGGTCGAAGGCAAGCGAGTTCACCGCATCCTGCCGCCGGGTGCAACTACGAGTGATGCCAAGCTCGTAGAAGCCGAGATCCGGGCGGCGGTGGCGCGCACGCCGAAGTCGGTCAACATCCCGGGCGATCCCCCGATGGCCGCGATCCTGGCAATGTACGTGGAGCACGCCCAGACCCTGCGCAGCGCCGAGACCTCCGAGTACCACGCCAAGCGCCTCGGGCCGTGGGCGGTCAAGTACAAGGCGAGCCAGGCGCAGGAGTTTGCCGACCACGTCATCCGCGACATGCGCGGAGCCTACGCACCGGCCACCGTCAACCGCTCGCTGGCTTGCGCCAAGAAGGGCCTGGAGATCGCCTGGCGCCAGCGCCTGATCCCGGAGAACTACGGGCTGCGCATCAAGCCGATGACGGTCAACAACAAGCGCGAGGTGTTCCTCAAGGTGGAGGAGGTGCGCCAGATCGCGCAGCACTGCTCAGAACAGGCCCAGGCGGCGATCTGGTTCGCGCTGCTGACCGGAGCGCGCCGCGGCGAGATATTCCAGATCCGCGCGGAGCACATCGGTGTGGACACGATCTCGCTCCCGGCCAGCCACACGAAGACCAACCGCATGCGGGTCATCCCGATCATCCCGGCGCTGCGGCCTTGGCTCAAGCACTTCCCGCTGACGATCACCGTTGACGGCCTCAAGTCGTCCTGGCGCCGCGCGCGCACCTCGGCCAGGATGGAGCACGTAAACTTCCACGACCTGCGCCACTCGTGCGCGAGCATCATGCTCGGCCTGGGCGTGGACCTGTACACTATCAGCAAGGTGCTCGGACACAGCACGGTGCAGACCACCCAGCGCTACGCCCACCTGCAGGTCGACGCGCAGCGCGCGGCGCTGGAGAAGCTGGGTGCCCTGGCGCACAAATAGCGTGTGTAATTTCGTGTGCAATCCGGTGCAAATCAGAACTGTTTTGTAGCGTTCAGGAGGCACCGCGCCCTAGGAAGGCGGGGCGAAACGCGCCATGTACTGGCATTCACACTGCAGGGGTCGCAAGTTCGAAACTTGCACTTCCCACCAGAATTCACAAAAGCCCGCGCGTCTGCGCGGGCTTTTTCGTTGGCGCTGTCACCTTTGCGTGTGGGATTTGCCCAGTGCCGCTCTCAGGAAGCGCTCCGGCGAGTCGATCCGGCCGCCATCGAGCGCCCACTGCCACCCGAGGTAGTGCGACAGGTAGCGCGATGCCACGCCATTGAAGCGTGCGAGCCACTGCCGAAAGCGTCTGTGGTAGGCGTTCACGTTCTGCA